>JGI20169J29049_11449317_pt1 | contig 12859 bp, 8 predicted proteins | sample TergutNc150P1_FD_29049 | JGI IMG/M metagenome (IMG submission 29049) | reverse complement strand
CAGAAATGTTGAACTGTTAGACCGGCACGTAGAAAATAAAAACACTAACAAAGCAGTCAATTAAAATAACGACCACTTAAACCAAGAAATTTAATCGAACTGATAACATAGCGATTAATCATTACACACTGCAATTTATCTAGAGACGTACCGCTTTGCACCACTGGCTTAACATATGTCACAACTGTTTACTTGCTAAGCCACACCGTAACACCCCACAGTACTTGGAGCCGTTGTGTGTAGGGAGCAGAACACTGCCAAATATTGTCATGTGGCTTACGGTCTACAGTCGTGTCTTTATAGACGCCATTTTTCATGCAGGTATTTGAAGCTCATCCTTTCCTCTTCTCTCTGCAACTTACCAATATTTCACCTTCCGCAGCATTTAACACTTATTTGTAATTTCTTTCTCATCACTTGCAAGTGCTTGCTTATTCAGTTCATTTCAAACGTGAGCAAAACCCGCTGCCATCATTTGCCATTTCCTAGCACCAGCATGAGGCCTGAATCTTATTGCCTTCCTGTCCGAAATTTTGTTTTCCAAATTCCGCCAATACATGTCCGGTACCGGACGTTTCACTGAAAAGAACACTCCCTAACTACCCACACCGGACACCACATTCCTTAACTAACAGAAGTGAACACAACCTACCTTACCTACCCACACTGAGGACCATATTCCTTAACTAAGCACACTGAACACAACATTTCCCCTTTACCCACGCCGAACACTATTTTCTTTAACTATCCACCCCTAAACAAAACTTTCCTTAAGTAACCACATCCCTGGAATTTCACGAGTTGCATTGTAAATTACGTACGTCATTTTCAGTTAGAAACTGTGATATCCAACGTAATGGATCGTGATGAAGGTGTATAAATTTGGTCGTTCTGTTCGGTGCAGTACGCCTTGTGTTGAGATTGCAGCTTCCGTCTGCCTGTGATTTGTGGTGTGTCGCATTTTTATTACCTTGAATAAGGTTTCTGTACAAAGGGTGTCGATTGGAGTTTCTTCTAAGCCAGTTCGGTGACAAGCGTACTTTACTGGACGTTGTGTTCGTGCTTGCCATGTGTAGGGATCGACTGGCGTGCGTTCCTCGAAAAGTTCTTGAGCGGTTGTGAGTTTCGTGAAAAGTGGAGCTCTGAAAGGCATTCTTTACGTAAGGACGCATTCGTAAATTTAATTTTATGATATTTTCTGCATGTTTCGTCCGATTTTGATAATGCTGTACACAGATTTCGACGAAATGTACCGAATGTCAGTTTCGTGCAACACAGCACAGCCAAGGCCATATTTAATGCAAGGGTGTAAGCGTAAATGAATATTTCTTCGCACTTTCAGCGTTTATTGTGCGATTTGGGTGAAAATTTGTGCAGGAAATGTGCACCTAGTTCTCTCGAGCCTGAGTTTCGTGCAAATGGGGGAAGGGAAAGACGTAAGTTTCTGAATGTCAATAAAATTACATTTACATGCATACTGTGAGACAGTGTGGCTGGCATTTTGAAAGTAACAGATGCCTTGGTGACTCTGTGTACTGCGCTGCGGAGTGCACCATTCGCAGTATTGTCGCAAGATTTAACATGAATATAGGACGTTTATAATACTACTTAAAGTTTAAAGACGAAAACCAATCATAGTTTTACTGTTATTTAAAGACCCAGTCCGTACCGCGCAGTAAACGCACTCCTTATCGGTTATAAAAACCAATCAGTTATTGCTGTATAGGGAAATAATCGCTGTTTTTTCTGAGATCCATACAAAACATAAAATACACTGTGTGGGCAGAAAGTTTATTATTTTAATCTTAAGCCAACTGGTAAATGAAGTAACCACAGCGCTAAAAAGCGATCATTCTTCACATTTAATTGTAAATAATGTAATTTAAACCTTAATTTCAGAACTAAAAAAATTATATTTTAACATTGTACATACCGTATCACTTTTATTGACCAATATTTATGTACCACCCTGTGTATGCTACCCACATATTTTTCATAGCTCCAACACGTATCGGTGTTTCCCGACGCCATCTTCACGGAGCCCTGTTCAACTGTAAGTTCTCCGAAACACATCAAACGATCACAAGCAGCGCGTTGGAGCTGTCAGCAATATGTAATCTGGTATACGTAGGGTGGTGCCTAACTGTTGGCCAGCAGAAGGTGCTAATAAATTAAATTGCTATGTGTAAACCTAAATAGTATTAAATTTTGATTTTTATCCCTTATCACTTATCGCTGGATTAAGAACATGAGAACAGTTCATACTGTCGCATAACTGTATTTTATTGCGGAAAAAATAAGCAAATCGCCAAAATATCGGGAAACATTCCATGAATTTACACTGTTCACGCACTTCCTTTGCCCCCTCCTCGATCCTGCCAGTGTGAGTGCGTCCCTCTTTCAGCATCATCTTGAGACGTGGGCGGGCCCATCTGTTTCACAGCCCGTACCTGTATTTCAGCGGGCCAGAAACCACTTTGTGCCTGCTTCCTCGGCCGAACATGGCGACCTGCAGGCTGGAGTGGGAATGGACGGCACTTGTCTTGTTGAGGCCTCGTTCTGATTTGCCCCACTTCTTCTTCTCTTCTCGTCTTCCTTCCTGTTATAATGCTGAACCGTACGCCACTGATCGCCCGCCTGCCCGCATGCCCGACACTGCATGGCCTGCCCGCCCACTCCTGTGCATGACGGCGCCGCGAAGAGCATCCCCTTTCTGGCCACGAGTCCAGGCAAGGACCGCGTAGTCCTTGTCTATAGCGACAAGATTGAAGTTCGAACTAAGGTAATTTTGTAACTATTTATCATTTCTGCAATTTGTAAACACGGTTCCTACGGAACCGAATTTTATGTGTCACGTGGATGCAGTTTCGAGGTGCATGGCTTTCCTTCTGCATGACTTAATATTCCATCTGAACGCATCCTGTGTGGGAATGGGTTGAGTCAACATGGCGATCCGCAGATGTCGGTTGTCTTAGCATGCAGTAGGTGTAGTGTCAATTTACCCACCAGATTATGGTATCTAACACACACACTTCTTTCGCTGTCTGTTTCACATGTCATATTCTTTCGTTTCTTCATTCTGTTTATCCATTCCTTCTTTATCTGTCGTCCGAAGGTTGAGCATGTAGGGAATTCGAGTATCTTAGTGCTGGAAACAGGAATGCCTGGATAGTAGATTAGAAGGGTTGCCTGTGGTATGGAACGTTGTAGTTTGGTGCACAGTAGCACAACTCTGTCGAAAAACTGGTTCTAAACGACCGCTTCGTTTGCATGCATAGTGCAGTGCCTAGCGCTCAAACAAAGCGGTCCTTGCGTAGTAATGAAAAGCGTTGTTTTGCTCAAAGAACCGATAGGAGAGGAGCCAGTTATTTCTCGAGGCATGGTTTTCAGAAGTAAACAAGTAAAAAGAAAGTAGAACAAATGTCATTGTTCACCCCTATGCCTCCTTGAAATTGTGGTTATGTAAGAGTTGGGACGACTGTGTGTGTTGTACTGAAAGGTTAAGATAATGTGAAATTGAAGTGACATGTGATGATTCATTTCATGGGAAGTCATATTACCGAACAGAGATCAAATGTACTGTGGAAGTTAAATCTGATTGACTGATTGCTTGATGGGTTGAAGCCAACTTCAGAGTAAGGTACCACAACATGACATCTGATTTTGATAAAAAGATTTACCAGTTTTGGAAAATGTGCTTATTTTGACAGCATACCAACATAACCTTCATTTGCCATATTCAACATGTACTGGAGACAGACAGTACTTATTACATTACCCAGAATGGGGCATAATTTTTTATAGAAACATAAGTAAGTAATATCCTTCACTTTTTGCATTATACAAGTTTGTGTTGTTCTATCCCAGTACTCACTAGAACTCCATTGTCATTAGTTCTTAATGTCGTTGACAAAATTGGTAGTATTATTCTATATAATTCCATGATTACTTTTCATTCCTTACGTAGCACGTGTGTGAGTTGCATCTTTCTTTATTTTTCAAGTTCAGATTACAGGCAAAAGATTCTGTCATATTCTTACCTTTGAGAATGGCTGGCATAGTTACTTTAACGAGAACTAAGTTCAGTTTGAAACGTGTTCAGCAAAGTTTAGTCAGTATGACAAATTGGAAGGAATCAATAATCTGATAATTTGTGTGAGGTAAGTGAGGTGCAGGTAAGAACTATGCATTTCAGAAGTACCAAGCAGGTAAAATTATGACATAAGGCAGTTGTGTCTACAAAGAAGAGGAACTGACAACAGATAGTACAGTTGCTGAGGCTAGGTGATGGGGCCATCTGCAGGAGTCCAATTTCAGTTATTTGGACCAAAAACAAAAATATGTATACGGTGTATGAAAATTGTTCTCATGCTGAGGATCTTTCTGCCTTTGAGGTCAGTATGTTTCAGTATTTTATACACTGCTGTTTGGAATGCAGAATGTTATGATTTGTCATCATCACCTGTTTCCATCCTATACTGTGCGGTAGCCCTGTCATTCACATAGTTTGTCTGCTCCCCAGAAGCAGCAACGAGGAGTAACCCCCGAGTCTGCTGCCCATGAGGAGGAACTCAACGACATTCAAATCCGGATGACTTGTAACCGCTCACCTCCTAGTGAACCCACGCCAGACCGCCTTTCACGAGCCAGCCTGAATCAGAGCAATTCAGCGGGAGGTGCGGCAGTGAGTGCAACAGGAGGGACTGGTGCATCGCTGGTCTCTATCAGCAAGCCCAACTCTACCACTTCTTCCACAATGACTGCATCTGTGGTGGTAAACCTTCCAGCTTCTTATCCCGGATCTGAGGTGGAACCTGCATCTCCCATTTCTCCTGGGGCATCGCCTGCCACATCACCTGATCAGCAGCCAGAGATTCGCATCTCCACATTGTAACGCGGGTGTACAACTGTCTCTTAATTTATTATCTCACGCTAGGCCTTCAGACAAATATCAAACACCAAGGCATCATCGTGGGGATGCAAAAATTGACTGATCATTCTGTGGTCATCAAGAAGTGATCAGATTGTGATAAAAAGTACTCACAGAGTGGTGGGAAATGAAAATACAGAAACAGAAGCAGCAGTTTCTTTGTACAATGGATGACTGAAGTTGTTTTGTAACTCCCTGACAAAGAAAGGAACTACCACAATCAGACTGTTGAGTGTTCCACAATCCTTGAACTGCCTAAGAGGGCAAAAAGTTTTGAATCAGGGAACCATGGGATGAAGAAAGTAGCCATGGCTGTTGTTTAATTATTAGTAACTAATATTATGGTGTTATGCCAATGACTTACTTGTAATGAATTTGTCTGTTGTTGTTGTTGTTCTTGTTGTTGTTGTTGTATGTTTCTTAATTTTCTAGGTTTGAATTGTTTTAGGAGAGAGAGTTTTTTTCTTTTCGTCAAGGTGTAAATTTTCTTCATAAAAGGATTTGCCTTCAAAACAAATGAAACATTTCTTGTCATGACACAAGTATTAAGGTTAATTGACACTCACATGCAGTGAGTCAGTCTCTTGTTGATCAGACTAAACAAGACTGCACTGCTCTCCTCCATCCAATGCAGACTAAAAAAAGTGACTTTCTGAGAAAACCCAAAGTGCATTTTTGAGATTTGAGGCTCTCATAGTGGTGTTGCTGAAGATTAAATTCTTCTGGGATATGTTGCTGTGTCATCAGGAGTGCAGTTTCTACATTTGAAAGTATCACAGTGCCCTCATTTTCTCGGCCAATCAGTTCAAGCAGCATGAACTGCTTGGAATTCCTCACCCCAAGATAAAGGCACTGTGATCCTTAGCAACTAAGGAACTACACAGTATCACTCCCAGAAGATTTTAAGTCTTCAGTGTGCATATCCTCTTCTATGATATCATCATGATTGAAACTATGCTTTGTGATTGGACAATCATCAACTGAGAGTAATTTTGTCTGAATCTTTTGCTGACAGGCTGTTACTGTTGCTGTTACTGATTTATTTTTAGCTTATCTGTACTGTTGGACACTTCCTGGTGCTGCGGGCAGCTGCTGAGTTGTCGTACAATTTATGTGATAGTGAGCACACAGGAAGTGACCAGCAGTAGTTGAACCTTCATGATCTCATTTATCAAAGGTGTCAAATGAATGGCAGTTTATTACTTTGTAGATTTTGTCTGAATACTTCTTGGTTGCATTTGACTGATATCATCAGCAGATTAAACTGTCAAATGGTTTCTATCCTATGAATTCAAAGTAATCAGCAGCAACATGTTACTGTCACTCTCTTCCAGTATCGTCTGGGTCCATTGATGCCTGGGCAGTACCGGCTAGTAGGTAGCACTGAAGTACAGTGTCAGTGCTGTCAGTGATACGCATAAAGTGGAATTTCATGTGTTGATGCTTGTTTCAGTGTACAGCCCACAGCACTGGACACAGTCCTTGTAAGTTGTATGCAATGTTTCACATAAACCAAGTGTATTTACCTACATATGCAGTAAAAGTTGTGATAGTAAGCACCATATGGTATAGAAAGCCCTGGAAACCAAAAATTTACAAAGAGGCCCATTATTTTTCACTATACCATCAACCTGCAGCACCCAGCACCGATTTCGAAGGTTCAGCCATTAAATGTTGGTGTCTCATTGGTTTGTTGGGTAGTTTTTTTTATCATGTATACATATTGTTATATAAGTAGTGATGAAAAGGGAATATAAACTGTAGCATGGAAAAGAGGACAGGATATCAAGTGACAAATTAAATGGTTTAGATCGGTCCATGAAGTTGCTAGGTACATGAAGATACACATAAGGTACGTTGTTCCAATGTCTGTAATATTATGTTATCCGGCAACCCTTAGGTTCTGGAGGTGCCAGATATCACAGATTTTACTGTATATGTTATAAGCTTGGGGTTTACATGACAAGCTGGTGAGAGGGGATTCACTGCACATGTGCCACCAAACTTTTTCTGTTTCAAAAACATCCACAGTGACTGGAACTGTGAAAGTCTTCAAAAGAGGTATAACACTGCCTGGCCATTCTGAGGTGAGCCTAGCCGCAGTGACCATGTCATGCTGACCACAGCTGTGTACAGATTTTGGGGGCTTAGCTGGTAAGTTATGTGGTCACTACTGTACATACCTGCATACATGCAAATGTGGCTGATGCGTTCAATGCACTGAACATAGTGCTGAACAAGGACATGAACAAAGTCATTGTCTGTTGTTGCTGCATTTCTGAGCTTTCAGAATCGTGCCTATTGCTGTTTATAATTCCAGCAACTGAATTTGCACACTGTAGTGTCTGGCAAGTGGCTTTTGTATGTCAAGTGCAAAACTTGTTTTACATCCTCAGTATTTACCTCATTTAACATTTTGTTTGTTTTGAGCCCATCCAGTAATTTTATTGTACCAAAATGTTTGTTGTCTGGAGCTGTGTGCGGACCATTGGAAAATGAGTGGCATGATTTGACAGCACTAGAGTGAAGGAATGTGACTGTGCTGGGTTGGAAAATTAGAAGATCCTTTGGATCACTTTGGTAGCTGACTAAGAAGCATAGATTGCGAAACAGGACCTGTGGATCGAAGTTGGCTGCCTGTGCTGTACGTTGCTAGTGAGTTGTCAACAGAATGGTATTTAACAGGTACAAAGGTAGGACAATTTGGTGGACAGATTTTAATTTGTGTAGGATGGTATGAAAAATTTGTCACCTGTGAAACTGTCACAGAAATGTTAAAAAATGCACAGGAACATGATAGGAACGTCAGAATGTGGACAAGTTGCAAGGTGGCTGGGGCGGCTAAGTTTAAGGGCGTTGGTAATGGGGTAAATTACTGAGACTGACTGGGTGTGACAAGTACGCAGGTTTAATTTTATGTCATACAATCCCCACATTGATTTCAGTGCTGTACATGTCATGTTTACCTCAGTCTTATTTCAAAAGAAGCGTTAAAATGTGTTTGCAAAACAAATCTCGTCATATATTTGACAAATTCTATTAACACAGTGTCATTGAAGTTGCCTTGTAGAGTAGTCTGTCATAGGAGGCAGAAGTTACGTTACCCTGTTTTGTAGCACTGTCAATATTTGTTTTATCTTTCTTATGTAGTAAGAAATCTAAATGTGCAAATATTAAAAGAGAACTTCTAGCAACTGTATACAGTTTGGTGACAAAAACAATTTAATATCAAATTTCAATGTTGTAATGATTTTTTTTTTCAGGTGTCTCCTACACTGTTTACACATGCGGTTGATTGTTCTCTGTTTTTTTTTTTTAATAGAGCAGATGTTTTACTGTTCATATTTCAGTCCCCCTCCTCCTTTGGCTGCACCCACAACATCCACACAGTTTAAAATGTGCCTGCTTCAGAAGTTTAGAAATGCAATAGAACGCAGTCTTGACTCAAGATAGTCTACCTGCAGTTCTGTGTATGTGTTACATATTGTCAGATCTAAAGCTTGCAGTCCGTGCATCTCAGTTTACATTAATTGTCCAACGAACATAAGGCAGAATGGATAGTTAGAGTTACAGGAGTTGATACTTGCATGTATAGCATGAGACCTACACTTAGAATTGTACCTGAGCTGGGCATGGTGAGGGTTGTGTGCTGTATAAATGTCCAGTAGGTTCATGAAAAAATAGCATTCGGGATTTGAGTACTGAAAGATATTTCAGAAAATACATTGGTTTATTATTTGGTTTATGACATGTTTGTGGCTTGCAGTGATAAAAAAAACTATGCAACTTCTAAGGAAGGTTCCCAATTTTGCCTTTGTATCTTTACACAGGGACTTACATTCTTGAAGTATAATGTAAATGTAATTAATGTTCTAGTATTTTTATTTTCCATACCTTATTGTGTCACAGAAACATTCAGTATATGTATCTGCATTGTGATAGTCCCAATTAATGTCATATGCCATAGGACCAATTCTAATTTTTATATGGAATATGACTTTTATTTATGTATAATTAAATGATCTCAAAAAACTGTAGATACATTTTAACTTAAAGTTTACATGTGTCATAATACCAACATATTTACATGATACAGTGTAATTTCTTCTTAACAGGGAACTCTGTAATTGGTTTCATGTCATCATTAATAAAACCATCCTTGTTTTTGTGTTTTCAAATAAGAGAGAAAATCTCTTCTGTAAGTACTCTTTAAATGCTGGTTGATCAAATGAAAGAAAGAATTAACTGTCTTTTTCAGTTTCATTTAAGTGACTTTATTTCCTGCACATCATTCTTAATCCCTGAAGATAAAATGAAACAGCAGTACACATATTAATAAACATATAAATTTATTGTATTGTTTAGCATCTAATGTTGCTATTGCAAACCTGTTTGAAGAATTCCAGATAAAATTATTGCACTTTTAAAGTATGTGAAAGTTTATCTATACTTTGTGTATATTTAGATATTAAATTATGCATTATTTGAATTAGTGTGTATTTAAGCATTGAATTATAGAAATTTGCTCAACAGATACATAGGCTGTGCTGTACAAATACTTATTTCTATACATACTATTCAGCTTACATGGGTATGCCCAAAAGTAATATTATTATACTATTCACACTTCATTTTTGTATAGTGTTGTAAGTTTATGTTTATGTTGGTGTCAGTGAGTAACTATACATACATGTTATGTATTAAAACGTTCCAGTTGGCTACCTTAGCACTGAACATAGAGCTCACATGAGGTATGTGTTGATGTGTACCAGTACATCTTTTTGTGCATACCCAGTTATACATGCATTCTTATAAAAATCCACTTTCAGTGAAAGATGTGAGTGTTAAGTTCATTCAGTTTCACAGAACTGTAGTCTCTCCCTAGCAGCATGGCAAGTGTTCATGAAGCCAGTCAGTGACATGAAACGTAGACATCATCATCATGTCACCAGCAAGAGTGCAGATTATCTCCAGTGGTGTGCATAGCAGTACAGGCTACATTGCATTGCCTGGCATGTTTGGATAACTCCCTGGACGCACTGCTGTGTTGAACACAACAAGGCCTACAACCCTTTGCAAGAAAAGCCACATCAAATGAAGGTACCTGGAAAGTAAAGTTCCTTCGTATTAGATACAAGGTATGCATCAAGCCAGTACACAGCATTTTGGGTAGGCAGTTTTAAAGTAACCTGATCAGTTCACATCTTGCTCTATTTTTGTAAAGTTTAGTCATGACAGGACGTTGTAGCAGAATTTGTCTTATCGACCTTAACTGTGCTCTTGAAGGCATGTATGACTTTCATTTAAAAAAAAATGCTTGAGTTTTATAACTTACAGATTTTAGACTTAAGAACTGATACTTCGTACTTGCAGATCAGCTCCTTTGCTTGTGTCACATTAAATGACAGTGTATCTCTTTACACAGTTGTTGTTAACAATTTTTGCCATCATTATTGTCGTCCTGCTGTTGTTAATGTTTCAGAAATCTACTGAATACAAGGCTTATCATACTTTTGTAAAAGAAGTGAGCTTTTACTACAATTAATCTCTTGCATCATCTGCCATGTTTATGTTACTTTTATCATTTGATGTGTATTACTCTGCAGTTACCACTAAAGAATATTGTTTTTTATTTTCAATTACAGAAATCTGAAAAAAATTGCTTCCAGCTTCATGTGTGTTGTTCTGTAAGCACAAGTTGTTATTATGTGGTTCTGATAACACACTGCTGCAGTCAATGGAGTGATATTTGCATGTGCCTGGTGTGTCTTAAGAGGAAATAATGTTGTTTCTTTGACAGGACTGATATGTGTGAAATGTAACTGCATGGAACAGAGTTACTCTCAACTTGAAGAAGGCTAATGATGTTCTGCTCTGCCTTGCTTCTTCCTAAGGAAAGTTATTAAATAAGAAGCTGTGTGTACCCCACAGTCAGTATGGAGATATAACTAAAAAAAATAACTATTTTATGTCCTTGGCACTTGATAAAAAGGTAGATGAACTAACTGAATAACTAACAAACTGCATGGAACAGAGTACTTCATGAGGTGCTCATTGTTCCTAAGGTAGTCTTAAAAATACCCTGTATTTTATGGAACTTGAAGGTTCATTTCTTTGCTTAAAACAGTCCACCAGTTGTACCAATCCTGAGCCAGATGAGTCCAGTCCACAACTTACCAACCTGGCTGTTGAAGGTAAATGTTAATATCATCCTCCCAACAAGACAGACTACTTCTGATTGGTCTCTTTCTGTAAAGTTTCCACATCAAAACAATGTATGCACTTCTCTTTTTGGATTAGACCTTGTGTGTTATGTACATGAATGTAATTTCGCTAGGCCTTCCACTCCTGACAGACAGCAGATTTAAATAATGCAGTAATTTAATTTACTTTTAAACTTAGGATTTTCTAGTCAATGTATATTTTGTTAGTGATTTCTCATTTTATTTTGACACACATATCATACACATTTTATTGTCATCATATCTCCCTTGACTGTTTTCTCAAAATTGAGTTGAAGGGTACAGGTGCGCTCCCAGAATTTCTGGCAGGGGCTGACCCTGAGGCTGTACACAATTTATGTTTAATTTTAAAAATTGTATAAAAATCATGTCATATGTATAACCGTAGCATAACACTTTTGGCAACTGCATTTGTATACATACATACAAATATAACTACATGTGCCTTGACTCACTTGCCTAATTTAAATAACAAGTCTGATATTTGTGGTTTATTTAATTTCATGCAAGACCTTGTAAGATTTTAATTTTATTTTTCAAAATTCTAATGTACCAGTCATCAGCCAATTTCAGTGGATGATTTCAGCTGGAGGGTAAACCACAAAAAATGTTCCATGTCATTCTGTCTACAAAATCTGTGTTTTTTAAAATTTCAATTTTTGTTTTGTGGGGGGGGGGAGGGGGGAGACTGCATACTGGCAGCTCCTCTCCCACCCTTGGGTGCACCCCTGGAAAGTTATAATTACTTGCAGGTAGTAGAGGTGTATCTGATATGTCAAATTGGGGAACTTAATATATGACATAAGCAAATATATGTATATTTGACTTCACCTGGTTTAAAATATTAACAAAACACTATGCATGTGGTTGATTCAAATGAAAACTTTTGAAAGTGTAGGGGGGAAAAAAACTGAGATCCTACTGTATGCAGCTACAGGCACGGCAGCAAGTCTTCAGCATGGTATTCCTGGCACTGTTGAAAAATGAGACAGCTGTACCAAATATATTTGCACTAAGTTAGCCAGTAAAAAGTGTTTTCTTGTGACTTGCCTACGTAAATGCCAAAATCTTTTTACATGTCACGTTTTTAACACATTTGCAAATACTGCTAGTGCAATAAAATGAAAGTTAATATCCACCCATGTAGATTCAGACGAGAATTAATGTGAGGGTAACCCAACACAGTTTTTGTGAACCATTCTTAGTATCTACTGAAGATAGTTTGTAACTATTTGGTGAATACACAGCACACAGCAGATATCAAATATGAATATCAATATACAGTAATACACTAAAAATATGACAGTTGGATTATGGCTGACATGTGAGTTCATTGCTGCTCATAATGTAAATATGGTAAGTATGGTATTTTCACCAGGAAGAGTTTGTAATGCAGATACTGGTCTTCTTTTGGGTTTCTGCACCAAGCATTGGTTGCATGTTTTGGATTTCAGCAACCATGTGAACCAGATTGTCACCCTAAGATAGAGGGAGTAATTTCCTCCAAAACTTCTGAACATTCAATCACTACATGTTGCAGAAACCTGACAGAAAACCAATAGTTTATCTATAACTGCAGTGAAAAGCTGAAAACTTACATAAAAGCAGTCTGTTACAACACATACACACACATTGTCTCTCTCTCTCTCTCTCTCTCTCTCTCTCTCTCTCTCTCTCTCTCTCTCTC
>JGI20169J29049_11449323_pt1 | contig 12982 bp, 9 predicted proteins | sample TergutNc150P1_FD_29049 | JGI IMG/M metagenome (IMG submission 29049) | reverse complement strand
GGGGGGGGGGGCTAAATGCCCTTCAGCACCCTTTCATTTGAGCCTGTAGTATCAGGTGTAGTATCTATTATCTATGCTTGATACTACATTGGCAAATGCAGACTGCTTAAGCTTTACCACTAATTACTTTACCAAATTTTATCTTGTTTTATTATATTATACTTTTCTATTTTAATATGAAACATTGGATTATACCTAAGTGTTCAGTAACATAATTTACATATTAATTTGATGTCCCTTATTATTCCGTTTTCAGAATTTTAATTATTTTAATTGTTTTATAATAACTTTACACCCACCATTTGTAAGGAGAACCACTGTCCTATCTGATGATGGCTGATGTGGACAGCTGAAACATGTAATAGTATTGAATAAAAAACCAAATCCACAAGAAGTTTATCGGATAATAAAGATAACACTTGATTGATAAGAAATACACAACAGGATGATGTCATCTAAAACTGAATTATGTTACCTGTGTGTAATTTAATTTCTGTAGTTCCTTAAAATTCTATGTGTAAAAAAATGTTATATAATGTTAGCTGTTCCTATGCAAGAATTTAGATTCTCATGTTGGTGACTATGAAGATCACTTTCTTTTGGGATGTGATGCCATGCACTGTGGTGGATATTTACTGAACTTGCAGAGAAGCGTCCTGCCCCCAGCTTTAGGGTAGAAGAATGGGCTTATTCTATTCAGAAGGAGCAGTTGGAACCAATGTTTATAATACAGAAACATTTTATATTTATTCTGTTGTGATTTTGCTTGGCAACCTTTTAATGCATTAAGAGATTAATGTGTAATCCTTGTGCAGTAATACATAATTTCTCAAGTATAATACATAATTCTAAAATTGTCATAAGCAATCAGCAACCTTATTGTGTCAGTACAGTTTATTTTAAGAGAAAGGCTGGATAATGAGTGGGCAGTTTTACTAGTTTTTTAAGTGTTCACATTCATATTATAATAGACAAACTAAAGGTAGGTCTCAAATTAGTGTAGATCAAACATAAACAGTCCATAAAAATTTTACTGAATGTGATTACTGCGAAAGCTTCAAGACGTATGAAACATTCCAGTGTCTCAGAACTTTAATTCATGACAACACAGTTCCTTTTTTTCACAGTTATGATGATAACTAATATATTTTGCTAGTTATTTAAATGTTTTCACCTGCCAACACCCGCTAATGTTGGAACTGTGTAGCATAGTCAGTTTAGTGACAAGGTTATGGGCTGGACAACCAAGGAATTCAGTTCTTATCAGGGTGGTGATTTTTCACTTCTTCAAAATGCCCGGACTGGATCTGGAGCCCACCCAATCTCCTATTTATTGGCTACCAGTTGCTCTTTTCCTGGATGTAAAGTTGCCAGGGATGAAGTTGACCACTCACCTCCATTCAGTGCTGAGGTTAAGAATGTATGGTGGTATACCTGCACTCCCCTGTATGCCTTCATATCATTCATAGGAATGCCTTTACACCCGCTAATGCTATAGACAGTAGTGGTACCTGTACTGAAAATGTTAGGAATTCTGTGTACTGCTGCTGTTGTGCACATTTGTCTTAATGACTTATGTTGCTCGATCATGATAAGATGACCTTTCTTCTGCAGACTAAAGAAAGAAGCTGTAGTGATTTCTGCTTTAATTCTCTCATAACGGCCTGTGGGTGGGGTGTTGTTTATGACGTCCTCTACTTCTGCTACATATTTGTTGTCAAGTTTTGAGATGATGTAGTAAAACTTTATTGTGTCCTGCATGATGTTCGACAAAGCAAACTGACCTTCGAGCTGCATTAACCACGCGGCTGGCTTTTCAGGCCAGAAAGGCGGGACATGAATACTGATGCGGTTGATAGTGAAAGTTGAATCAGGCAGTTGCTCCAGCTGTGTTGATGTGTCAGCATCTTGCTGCATGATGTGTTCGCGGGAGGAATATCACACTAATTCGTGGTACTATGCGGTCTTCTATTTGCAGGGTCACCAGTGTGGTGGTATAGGTATGAATTACCGGACACACACACAGTGCACACGCACAATTATATGTGCATGCAAAACTATTTCACCACGTACGTACAATGTCTGTAGCTGGTAGCTGCTTGCTTGCTGCTGCACCCAAATTGCGTCACACACGGACACCACTTTGCAGTTCCTACTTACCCTCGCAACTGCTGTCTCAGTGTTTATAAGGTTGTGGTGTATGGACGATAAAATATCCTGGCTAGGTGGGTGGGTTAGCCAGTGGCATCCACCACAAAGCCTTCAACTTATAGGTGGGAAAAAAATATTATGTCCATAAGTTGTGTTTTGAAAATGTTGAGAACTGCACCATTCTGGGCTATTACACAGCAAGTAATGATAATTTTCTTACCACTACTTGCTGCGTAATAACACCAAACAGTGCAGTTCTCAGATACTTGGCAGTGGAAGCCTGAAATCACGCTAGTTATGAAAATGTTTTTAAGGTAAAAACTGAAATTAATAGTTGAATGCAAAGGAATGTTATTCACTGCATCGTAGGCAAACTAGGCAGCTGGTATGGAGCACCAGTACACTCTTGAGTAGGAGAAACGCTTACATGCATGTTTGACTTTGCAGAATAACAATGGAAGAGGCTAAAGAAGTTCATGCAAGTTTGAGAAAAGCTGCTGGTATATTCAAATTAATTGAGCATGACTTTAATCCAAAACTGACTGAGAGGCAGATGGAAGCAGGAGATTTGGATCCAAGAGTGTTATCTGCATATCTTACACAGTGCACTGCAGAGGCTCAAGAAGGTGGGATTTGTTGTCATCTTTAGATGTGACCATTTGTGTATGAATGAAACCCAGACAGTATTCACACATACAAATATCCCCCACAATAGTGCGTTTGGCTTAGCTTTTTTTTGCTATAAAGCTCTTGTGAACAGCTTTTTTAAAAATTTGAGCAGAAATATTTCCCAATTGAACTAGTTTCTTAGCGCTTGCATTTGTGTTTGCTGCTACTCGTGTGTGTGTGTGTGTGCGCGCGCGCGCGCGTGCGTGTGTGTGCGTGCGCGCACGCGCGTGTGTGCGTGCGTGCTGACAGAAGTGCAGCGGGTTAGCATTAGCAGCCTGTCAAGTTGAGTGGTAGGAAGATGATCTGTCTTCTCAAGGAAGAAACCACTTCCTTGGCCATAATTATTCTTGATGAGGCAGAAGCACAAGAACAGCTGCATGGTGTGGGGGGAGGGAAGGGGGAATCACTGTATAGATGCACAAGAAAGAGCTTGTCATTAGGAGTGAATTTTAATGGTGTTAGGCATACTGAAGCAGGAGGACACCAGTTTAATGTTTGCATGGCGTTACACTTAGCATGGATGCCACGAGTGGATACAGGCCCCTGTGAAACATTTTTTTCTGGCCCCCAGCAAGGGTGGACCAGCTAAAAACATTTACACTGAATTGGAAAGACTGTCAGTTGCAGAGTGACTTGGGCTTGGTCTGAAATCGTTAACCCTTTATGGATGGAATTAATAGGCTTGTACTGGCAGTAGCCAGGATAGGGATTTAAATGGCCACCATTTTCAAGGTGGACGGAATTGAAATCCTTGTGTCTTTACCTCCATGTCACAGTTTGCTAAAATGGGCATATTTTAAAGATTTGTTGTGCTATTCATTTGCAGTGAAAAGCTAATTGAAGAGTTATCATTGCATTAGGTAACTGTATAAGTTTGTTACTTTTGACCCATTTTACAGCTTTCAAATATAAGCTGATGTAAGGTATTCAACCTGTGGATATTTGTTGACAATGAGTGCAGTTACAAAGCAGAAAAAGTAACAATGTGTGACTGGCCTCTATACTTATGTCAGTCTGACAACAAGGCTGCTTTATCTTTTGCAGGAGCCCAGATGTAATGTGGTCAACATGTAATCATTTATTTTCCTCCCCACTGTAACAGAAGCCAGATAGTTCTGCTAAATCAACAATTTGATATGAGTCACTGAACTTGTGTACAGTGTAAGAGTTGTACATCAAAGGGCTCCATTTCTCCAGGTCACTTTTCACTCTGAGAGATACTCAATAGTGGTGGCGTGTGATACAGTTTGAAGCACGGGTACACACACAGCCCTACATCACAGTCTTCATAAAACTAAAATGACTTACAGGTCTTGCCTTGAGAAAAACACATTACATATTTGAGAGTGACCCTTGGCAGGCCAGTGATTGAATCCAAGAAATCCCAGCAAACATGGCAAGCCTTTCATGAAGGTGACTGACCACGGCTTGAAGTTTAAGATATGTATCTTCCGTGACATGGATGAGACCTCCTACAAGTTGTTCTTAGAACAAATTATTTGTAAGTTTCCCCCACATGATTTTTGAATTACGAAGCTTTGTTAGTTGATAACGAGGAGGTTTGTCTAGGAGTGAATGCTGATAAAATGATACGTGTGTTCATGTCTTGTAAACAGAATGCAGGATAAAATCGCAACATAAAGATAGATAATAAATACTTTCAAAGTTTGGAAAAGGTCATTTATTTGGGAACAATCCTAACAAATCAGAATTTCATTCATGAAAAAATTTAGAGTAGGTTGAACTCGGGAATGTATCGTATCATGCTGTGGAGAATCTTTTGTCTTCCATTTTGCTGTCAAAAAAATATAAAGACTAAAATATACAGAACTGTAATTTTGCCTCTTCTTTGGTATGGGTATGAAACTTGGTCTCTGAAATTGAAGGAAGAATATAGACTTTTTTATTTTAATTGTAACTGTAGCAAGCTTATATAGTGCGCTTCCTGATGATGGTGATTACACCGAAACATGTTGGAGCTGTGTTAATGTAAATTTTAATACTCCTTTTAAAGCAATTCTCATGTGCATCAGTTGGTAATAAAGCTTTGATAATGGACTGGGGTGTTGGAGCATAGGGTGCTGAAGAAGATAACTTTGGCCTAAGAAGAATGAGGCAACAGAAGTGGAGAATACTACATAACAAGGAGCTATATGATCTGTACTAACCACATATTATTTGTGTGATAAAAACCAGAAGAACGAGATTGGCAGGGCATGTAGCATGTATGGGTGGTGCATATAGGATTTTGGTGGGGAAATCTGAGGGAAAGATCACTTGCAAGACCGAGGCGTAGATGGGAGGAACATAAAAAAAGGATCTGCAAGGATTGGGATAGGGGTATGGAGTGGGTTGGTCTGGCTGAGAACATGAACAGGTGGTGTGCTCTTGTGAATGCAATAATGAACCTCCATGTTCCATAAAATGCGAGAGTTTCTTGACTAGCTGAGGACTTGTTGGCTTCTCAAAGACTTTGGACCATGTAGTTAGATAGGTTGTTAGCTTACTAATTCATTTTTTTTCTATGGAAGCACTACACTGCAAGGAGCAATATGTTTATAAAATGTGTATGTTTTGCAAATGAGGGTGTTTATCCACAGACATATTTAAATGCATGGTCTTTATATTGTAATATGTGTGAACATTTTGAGCCTTACCAGTGCTGAACAATAATTTTGAAACATACAGCTACATAATATGCAGTGATACTCACCTAGGACATCTTCATTTAGGAACTTTCCCTGCCACAGACCTCACAGCAAAAAAGTAACAGAATTCTCCCATTTGATTAATACAAATGTTGCCCTTTTAATATGTCCCCATGCAAGAAAATTTCCCACATAAGGAGCACAAGAATTCAGGGCGGTCAGAATTTCTCACTGATTTAATTCATTTGCCGTATCAGTTATGAGCAATATCCTTGAGTTTCCATTGGTTCAGTCTGTGCCCAACATACAGTGTCAAAATGACACTCATATTTCTTAGAAGTCATTTTATACAGTAGCATGTTGTGACCTCATGGAGCATGGATGTTTTTTTTCTTCCACGACATAAAAACTGAAATCACTCCCTACGACCAGCATCTGTCAGTCTTCCATCACCATACTGGCTAATCAGTCATTCTTGGAGCAAGCTGCACTGGGCATATAGTGTGTTTAGTCAATGTTACATGTGTGAAAACTTGAGCCAGGCTGACCATGTGGCAGACTTGGTGTGTCATTCCTGTTCTGTTTGCAGTCAGACACAACATGTTGCAGACTTGGTCTGTGAGTCCTGTTCTGCTTGACATCAGCCAAGCTCCCTGTCGATTACAAACTTCTACAAATATTCTGATCCTAGAGGGTGGCGCACAAGGTGTTAACATATGGAAATTTATTATAAAAAATATATATGTGCTGCTTGTCTGCTACATCCTGCACTCATTTTGTGCACACATCTGTGTAAATTATTTTTTTGTGTCAGCATGAGCTCAATGTGGCCACAATTTCTTTGAGTTACTTGAAGTTGATGACACCTGTTCGTTATAACACGGCAGCACATGTCTTCCTCAATTTCTATGCATGACTGAACCAGCATTTCACGTATCTCAAATTTATTAGATGGTTTTCATGGGAACAGCTTCTCCTTCAAGGAATACCATAAATTGAAGTCACCAGGATTTAGATCAGGACAGAGGTGGCAAAAAGTTGCTGCAATTGTGACGGTCCGGATAGCGGTTTGACGTGACGTGAGGGCCTAATACAATGTCCAAGAAGTCCAGCACGATGTTTGCATCATGCAATGTGACACCATCTTGCATAAACCACATGTGCCTGCAGAGGCAAGCCATTTGCTGTAAGTTGCGGCAAGAAGGCGTTTTGGAGCATATGCAAATATTGCTCAGAGTTTACTGTTTTATTAAAAAACATTAGGCTGATTAGGCCTTGCTTGGACATAGCAACCCAAACAGTGACTTTTTTCTGTGACTGTTCCTTTTGTAGGAGTTCACAGGAGGTTCCGTCTCCCAATAGCGCATGTTCTGTTTTATCACAGTCCCATCCCCGTGAAAATAAGCCTCATCCAGAAACCGTGTTTGGAAAAGAAATTTATCTCTTCCTTCTGCCCATGCTGCAGACTGAAATCACATTTCTTTGTTGTAGTCAGAAACTTTATGAATCACAGAAATTTTGTGTGGGAGCTTGTTGAAGTCCTTCGCACTGGGTGTTGAAACATTCCACACTCATGAACTGCCTTCATTGTTGATGTGCTAGGGCTGCGCTTCCACATCTTCAGGAGGCCACACATTTGGAGCGCACGGACATTTCCTTTCCTTCACACTCCCTTTTTTGTCAAACTTTTTGAACAAGTGAAGTATAATGTTTCTTACTGGTGCCCAACAAGTTTGAAAAATAGTCTGAAATCTTCTTTGCGTGGCAGTAACACTCTTTCTTCTGGCAAACAAAACAGCTTCAGCTTTCTGCTCAAACATTACTTGACCTGATCTGCCATTGTAATGAACTGCCACTAAGAGGGTGGGTGCAGTGGTTTGTGAGACTGAATGCCATATAGCAGCATTTCCACAAAATACTGCATATTACTGCATATGTGAAGTGGTGGAGCATGAATATTTTAAAAATATGTCAACTATTCTTGGGCCAGCGTGTAATTGAAGTGACTTCTAGCTGTACACAGTGAAAAGTTTTTGTGATGGCTATAGTGTTGTCAAAATCCCACACTTCCGTCTTTAATGCTTTCTGTCGTGCATGTTGCAGCAGATGTAATTGTACTGTCCTGTAAGGGAGCACATTGTGACTGCATTTCTTTTATGCTTTAATTTAAATAATTCCAAGTATAATGTGTGCAGAATTTATATACTGTATTCATTTGACGTTGCTTGAACATGGCCAAATGAAACCTGGGCATAAAAAGCAATCAGACACTCATTAAAGGTGAACAATAAACGAAGTGGATGTGTTCAGAATGTCTCTCAGACCAAAATCACTGAAGAACTAGTTACTTGTTTGAGAAATGTTAACTGACATAGTGCATGGACTGTCAGATATAGGTGAGAATGTGTTAAGAATTCTACAGATTACACAGGTACAGCATGTATGTGTAATAATTTAAATAAATAAATAAATAAATAGAACATTTTATTCCTACTCTTTTAAGAAGTTTTCCCATTTAATAAGTCAGTTTAACTGCAGATATATTATAACATTAGAATCTTGGTGTTAATGATTAATTGGGACCATGACAAACATTACAATCATCAGAATCACAGATGCTGTAATCCAGTTTCAATGTAAAAGTGCCTGTTTGGTTTCAAGGACTGATGAAGCATCAGTAACAAAAATATAAAAGGACCTCAAAATTTAGAAGCCTCCAGTTTATTTTTAATAAAATGCAAATACCGTTTACCTTTTGGAAGCATAAAATGCATGAAATCGTTGAAGGAGAGTCTTATTCCAAAGTGCATCAGGCATTCTAAAAGGGGTTGAAACAACAAGTCACTTGCATTTGTTGAGGGAAAAAACTGATGTTTCTTCAACATCATAACACCAAACCCCACACTAGCTGTGCCACTTTAGCAGTGAAAAAGAGCATCGGATTTGAAGTTCTTCCACACCGTCCCTACAACCCAGATTTGGCACCATCTGACTTCTGGTTATTTGCTCCTCTCAGGATACATCTTTAAGGAGTTAATTTCACCTGTAATGAAGAAGTACAAGGTGCAATGGGAAAATGGTTTTTAGAACAGCCTGAAGAGTTCCCTAGCAATGGGTTAAAAAAGATCATTCAGTGCTGGTGGCTTTGTGTTCAATGAAAGGGAGACTGTAAGGTAAAATGAGATATGGAAACAAAGTAGACATTCAGTGCTATATCTTGTGTTTCATTTCAATACCTATTCAGGGAGTAAATGAAGGCATTTCTTTTGAAACATCCTTCATATAGGATGTGCATAAAAGGAAAACTTTTGTTTATACCACAATGTGATTTATCATTTTTTCCTCTCAGGTGTACTAGTCTTTTGCCATGTCCATTCAGCTAGCAGTAACTGGTTGCTGATGTCTTGACCTGTGCTTTGCCATAGGACCTTTTCATGTGTCTTGGAAAATTAATGAACATGCAGTCACATCTTAAAATTAGGCATACATGTGTTTTTTTAAATAGATATCTGGTGTAAATAACTCTAGTGAATGGAATGCAGAAAAAAACATACACAGCAAAATGATGTGACATTATGAATGACTGTATTTAGGAATGCAGTTTACACTTACATCACTTCCACTGTGGGACTTAGGAAAGTTTAGGCCTCACTGTGATGGGTGAAACATTTTTTGAAAGACCCTCCAACAAAAATCAATAGGAAGCGACTGAGTTTACTGTGTCTCATACATTCATGTTTCCAGAGTGTTTCAGATGACTTTTACAAGTGTGGGATTCTACAAATTGTATATCACTTTTATAACACTGCATATGAAAGGCTTACTCCAAAAAAATGCATGCTAAACTCTCTGGGCTCTTATAATGGTAGTAAAGATACCTGTGGCAAATTAATCATGTGTTCAGCTTGCAGAACAGAAAAATTGAAACCAACAGAAAATTGCTTATAGAACTGAAGGGCAATTATATGTTGCATATTTCATACTTCATAAACATTAGCTAGCCAAGAGAAGAGGGCAGGCAAGTAGTATACATTTATGAATTTTATATCTATAGCAGCCATACTAATAATAACTGTGCAATAGTGGAATATGTAACGCCTGTTGGTACCTGCATCAAAATGACAAGAGGACATAGTTGTTCATGTGGGAGGAGAGTTTGATATTGTGAAAGATGCATTCCCAATGTCAAAATCACACACAAAACCCAGTGATTGCCACAGTGCAATTAACTACATGAATATATAGAAGTAGCTACTAGAGAAATTTCTGCTCAATCTTCCTGCACAGTTCTGGTGATGTGTAATGTATGTTTTCATAACAAGTGGTTAAATCCTCCAAGTTCTACCACCATTAAATGTAATGTGTAAAATTTGTAGACAAAGTGCAACATTTCATTCATGACTGTAATGTTAAGAATCAAAACTGTCATCTCATTAAGCATAAAAAAAACATTCTATAAAACCTATAAAGTATATGACCTGTTAGGTGAGTATGGACTTTTGTACTTCAACGTCCATCTTACTCTTATGACTCGAACCCCAGTGAATTTATTTGGGCTACACTGAAGGCCTTGGATGGCAGTAAGAATACAGCTTTACTATCAGATGATGCCACAGCCCTTGCCAAGCAAATTCTTATAAGTGTTAACACAAGATCAGACATCAAGGTTTGAACATGTGAAAAACCTAGAGAGCAAAGACAGTCAGCCTTGGTTATACTGGGCTCTCAGGGATGTTCTACAAATATCTGTCATAACCGAAGTCTGATATATCCGAGGTCTAGTTGAATTACATTTTACAATAACATTGGCAAATATATGTATATGTGTGGTTTAATTTATGCTTGTTTTTGGATTTACTGCATATGGACATAAACAAATACATTTTGAGCATCATTTTTTTCTTAATTTAAAGAAAATTGATTATGTTCATGTGCCTCGTGGAGTTGACAATCACCTCTGCAGGCCTATCTCAATGGAGAACAGATTAACATCTAATTTCTCACCAGAACCACATGTGTCATACACTATGTAACAGTCTTGAAAGCTGTCACTGCTTCCTGTGCTGTGAAAATTGGACGTTCACTTTCTAACCCACAAGTACCAGTTTTGTCATCATTGCTATCATCTATTACAGCATGGACAAACATAGCAGTAACAATGCCATTCACTAGGGATCTCCAAAACTGCTGTGTTATCGTCAACAGAGACAGAATCATGAAAGTTGACTCCATCAGAATTGGAAACACAGTGCTTAAGTTCATCCCAGTTACTTTTGTCAGAATCAGAGCTTGCAAAATCTGATGAATCATCCATCTTACCTACTTCATTCTTCTCATCATAATTACAGAAACTTTTGCTAGTTGAAACAGATCACAGGTAACCAATTGACACAAAGTTACAAATTCTCTCAATTGAACACAAAAACAGGAAATTGTCTCATATTCTATACCTGAACAGCAAAGCACACAAGTAGCCTTTGTAATACGATGTATGCCATGAGAATTAAACAAAATATCGCAGCAAGAGTTTGAAATATTTACAGTACGCACACTGCGTACTGTCATGATGCAGTACATATTTTATTGCATGGTTACACTGAGAAATCTCCATGACATCTATATAAGAAATGGTATAAAATTACATATCCATTTTTCATGACCCTGTGATGCGTGACCCCCCTGCATGCGAACACACTTTAACCATTGTGAACTGTCCATTATTTTGCCAGAAATGCTATAGCAGAGGTAAATTAACTATTAGGGAATGTCAAAGCAATCGAGTGTAACCAAAGATTTTATATATGAAAGACCAATGTAATGGAGGTAATTACTGTGATAAAGCACGGAGAAATGGTTGGGGAATGAAAAGAGGTCTATTATAACTGAGTTTGACAGTACTGTAAAGCTGAATAGTTGATGACTTCAAGAAGGGTCTGTTTGTTAGCCATGACGGGATGCAGGGGCAGCAGTAGTGATGGTGCCTGTCATGCATGGATGTCAGGAGTATGTAGTAGATGAAGTTTTCCTGGTAGTTGTTTATGAAGTTCTGGTCAATTTTTGCACAAGCATTTCATGCCTTCACTAATTTTGCAACACACTTTGTCCAAAAAGACATTGTTTACCATTAGAAACAGATTGACTCTGGCATATTTATTTATTTATGCATGCAAGGTAAAGTTTTTCCTGTGCATGCCTTGAAGATGTGGGGAAGTGGAGGTATAGCTGCATGTGTTCTTAACCTTGGCACTAATTGGAGTTGATTGGTCCCCATGTCTATGACGAGGTGCTTTCGCATGGGTAGAAATTTTTGTGCCACATGCTAGTTTTTTTTTTGGCAGTGATTGAGATGCAGGTGGTGAATTCCTTATGTTGATTCACCACTCATTGCATTGTCTTATTTAGAATTTATGAGCAAACATCATCTATCTGTGGACTTGTGCACTGAATGGTGCAACACTTGCACAGATAGGAGATGTTTTTCTGTGTAGTACCTTTATTCGTGAACTAAAAGTGCCAGTTGGCTGCACTTTTTACAGTATTTAGAAATTACTTAAAAACAGGCAGTGAGTTTTGAAAGAGTTTTCTTCAGTCACATTTATGCATATTTTAAGTGTGGCCATACATTGTTCGAACTTGTTGCAGAGCTTCCTCTTAACTGATGTGTAAATCACGTGGATGACGCTGTCACCACTTAAAAGTACAATGCGTCGTCCAACTCAATAGACACTACCACCAGCCAAGTATCACAGTGAATAACTGTGCACTCAGTACCTGCAAGAAATCATCTAGACAGTGGTGATCAGAAACCTTAATCAAAGGTTACCTTTTGCCACACAAGATTAATTGGGAATTACATGACTAGAAGAGATCATGGTCTCTTCCAGGATTCTGAGTTGAAATTAGTCAGGATTGGCTGATGGATGCTATGAGAAATATGAATAAGAACAGTTGGTCCATGCCAGGGATTTATCTGTGCACACTCTGAACACAACACTGCCTTGTTACTGCTGTGCTAGTTCACTTGGTTCTCCTTTCTTTTTAAGTATTATACACTACTAGATAATGTGTTAATGCTTGGACAAGGTCCTGCTAATGGATGGGTAGATGGATCATTTGTGGAAGTTATGCAGAATTTAATATTAAGAGAGATTTATTATATTCAGTAATTTTGAAATGACTGGGGAGGGTGCAGTAGTCACATGGTCTGTTACAAGGTACTGCCCAAGCATTCTTCTTGGACTGAGGAAAGCCACCGAGAACCCACAAAGTACTTAGCTTTCCAACCAAGATGCAAACTGGGCACCTCTCTAATGCAAGCCAGAAGTGCTGCTAGTAATTGAGCCATTTTATGAGGTGATGAAATTGTAAAAGTAAATGAAATGTGGCAATTTAAAAAAAATCTTGTGGAGCAGAGTCCATGAGAAACTTATAGTTGCCTAGCTAGTAAAGAAAACTAACTATTTTTATAAAACCTGGATTTTTTACTGTGTACACAAGACTACTACTGGTTCCCC
>JGI20169J29049_11449329_pt1 | contig 13075 bp, 9 predicted proteins | sample TergutNc150P1_FD_29049 | JGI IMG/M metagenome (IMG submission 29049) | reverse complement strand
TGTGTGTGTGTGTGTGTGTGTGTGTCTGCTGGGGCTGAGTTAGTCGTCACTAGTGTCGGAACACAAGTTGTTGTATAGACCAAATACAAAACAATTAAGAACCTAATTAGAAAACTCCCTGATTTCGACTATGTGCAATTTCATTCTGTTTCTGGTAAATATAAACACTTGTTGAGTGCTTCATTGGTGCATCAAATGGCTGCACACATAATTTTGGAAGTCGCAATTTGGGTGTGGCCTGGATTCACATTTCCGTCCTTCTGGAAAACTGGCAATGAATTCAGGTGGTTTGTAAGGAGTAAGTTGAGAATCTCATTGCCAAGAAGATTATTGTCAGCTGTAGGTTCTGGTGTAGGATTAATGCAAATTTTGTGTGAAGTGGTGGGGTCTTCCTGGGGTGGTTGCTGTGTGATTTCATAAGCTGGGCTGTTAGGTTTCCGGGTACAAGTTTAAGTTAAGTTTTTGAAGCTAGGGATGAGTGAAGTAATACAGGATAAACAAAGTTAGGATAACGTGTGATAGGATGAGGGCTAATATTATCCAATTCATCTTCTTTTCATGTTTCAAAGGAAGGTGCCTGTAGATGAAACAACGTGGTCATGTCCACCTTGTGGTGGTGGGTAGAAATGCTGGACATTAATTGATCCAGTCCGATCTTGTTCAGAGGTGACATCTCCTAAAGAGTTTTCAGCTCACAGTCTGAAGCTACCACTGGTCACTTGGGCATGTACAGCATTGGCACTCATGTGGAATATTCTGCTTTACCTCTCAACTCCGGGAACATTTTTAGCCCTTCCACAGTGATGTAGCATGAGTTGGCATTAGTGAGGATATCTTCTCTATACAGAGTCACGGTGAAGGTCTGCCAAGTATGGTTGTGCTGACATCTTTAAGTATGCCCGTTGTGGTTTAGTGAGTACTTGTGCATGGTTCTGTGTCACTCCAGCACTGGATACGTGAACAGCTGGCGGCCACACAGTTCTTGTGCTTTGGCTGACTTCAAATACAGACTCAGTTCACATGAAATAACTTTGGTGCTGTAAACAGCTTGATTTACTGGTCAAATAACATCCTTTCCTTTGCACTGCATGGTAGGCTAATGTAGTTCTGCTGAAGTGAACTGATTCCCAAATACTTAAACTCTGGAAAAAGCTGAGCGTAACTGTTGCCAAAAATACGTGAAGGTAGCACAACTATTTTATACAATTCATAATGTCTGAAACTTTTAGGGGTACATTTAGTATATTTTTAAAAATATGCACATCAGCAAACATCATTGCTTCAATTATTTCATAGTACAAGTACATATTATTGGACCTTACTCCTGCAACTAATTCATGGCTTTCAGGACAACACAAAGTAACATTCTTTAAAATTTCACACAGCATGTGTGGACTAATAACATTAAAAAGAATCATCCCTGTCAGTACATACTGCATTGCATCAAAATGTTCTGTTCCAGTAGCACGCAGTATTATGCCTGCAACATAAACGAAGCTTATCTTTCCACTAATCCTAAACACAGTTTACTAACATCAGACTTAACATATGTGTTCACGAGTAGCATGGTGACTGCCATCTGATTCCCTTCATCATCAGCGCACCGGCCAGTTTGACAATGATAATACATCAGCTGTGATGTGAACAGGCATTTTGTATACTAGGTGGGGACTGTGCATCCACCCACCAGTGGGTGGTGATGATAGGATCTTATCCAGCTGTGCATTTGTGTGTGCGTGCGGGAAGTGGTCATTCCTCCCCACTCTTTAGTGTGGACAGGCAGCGAATACATGGCTGTCCGTTCGAATCCATGTATGTATATCCTGTGATTTTGTTGTACATAATTGTGTCCATCATAATTATTTAGAGGCTTTTAGGCGTAGTCTGGCATTCGTTCCTATGTAGTTGCACTTATAACAGTCTCGGCCCGTCTTTTTTATTCCATGTATTCCTTGTATACATATTCGTGCCTTGTGTAATATACTGTACATCGTCCCTCGCCTCCCACATACTCATGCTTAATCGTTGTCATCCCTGCATGCTTCTTGCAGTGCTCTCATCATCGAATGAAGGCGGGTGAAGGGGAGGTTTGGCCTCAGGGCACTGAGTTCAGTTGCAAATGAGATGTGTCTGGTGGGACGTAATTTGTGTCTGCGTGTTCCGATCCAGGGGTGTTAAAAGCATGTGGTCAAGCTGCAGGGGTGACAGAAGCTGTCAAGGAAACTGGGTTGGGGCTTCCAGGTGCCAGTTGTCGGTTTTCAACCTGTGGTTCTGGGATCGTGACCAGACCATGGCAGGTACTATCTGACTGAACCACAATGGGCACATTTTTAATGTCAACACTACCACACTTGGGAGACTTTCACCTTGACTCTGTAGGGAGTAGGTATCTTCACTAATTTAAAATCCTGCTACATCACCATGGAGGAGCTAAAAATGTTTCTGGAGTTGAGAGGTGAAGCAGAATATTCCACGTAAGTGCCAATGCTATACACGCCTGAGCGACCAGCAGTAGCTTCAGCCTGTGAGCTGAAAATTCTTTAGGAGGTATTGTCCCTGAACATGATGGAACTGGATCAATTAATGTCCAGTATATCTACCCATCAACACAAGGCAAACATGGCCGTGTTGTTTCATCCACATGCATCTTCCTTGCAACATGAAAAGACGATGAATTGGATAATATTAGCCCTCATCCTATCTCGCGTTATCCTAACTTTGTTTATCCTGTATTACCTCACTCATGCCCAGCTTTAAAAACCTGAACTTGTTCCCGGAAACATAACAACCCGGCTTATGAAATCACACAACATCCACCCCAGAAAGACCCCACCACTTCACACAAAATTTGCATTAATCCTACACCAGAACCTCCAGCTGACAATAATCTTCTTGGCAGTGAGATTCCCAACTTACTCCATGCAAACCGTCTGAATTCATTGCCGATTTTCCAGAAGGACGGAGATGCGAATCCAGGCCACACCCAAACTGCGACTTCCAAAATTATATGTGCAGCCATTTGATGCACCACTGAAGCACTCAACAAGTGTTTATATTTACCAGAAACAGAATGAAATTGCACATAGTCGAATGCAGGGCGTTTTCTAATTGGGTTCTTAATTGATTTGTATTTGATCTGTCCAACAACATTGTGTGTTTCAACACTATTGATGACTAACTTAGCCCCAGCAGAGAGGCGCAGTCCTCAGTGCATGCCAAGATAACACAGGACCCAGGAACACCAGTGTCAGCAAAGGTAAGAGGTCCCAAAGTTCTGGAAAGTGTATACATGCATAACTAACTAACATTGGCTGTTGAGGTCAGGAAAAGTAATTTATGATGTGTTGGAAGTGTGAAAGGAAATTTGACCTATAATGAGGGATTGTATTGGCAGTATTTTACCCAACTTTTGAACACCCACACAATCCCTCTCCCCAGAACTTACTTCTGAAGGATTTTTGTTTCTCCAAGTTGGGAAAGAAAATCTGGGGAAAGAAAACATACACGTTTGGAACAACAGACCTTGTAGCTTATAATTTGAGATTTTGTAAGATTTGTACATATGTGTATTGGCATGTGAAACCTTTGAAGCTTTGTCAGTCATTAATTACAGAGATGAAAGAGACTCTTAAATGACGATTTGAGGGACCAAATATCACTTAAAGGTGGGCAGATCTCTAATGATTGACACAGCAACTGGTGGCAACATACTTATGCAAATTTCCACACCTGCTTTAGGCCCCCAAATAGGGGTTAGATCACACTGCTGCCACCAATTTATGTTGTGGTCGGTGGATTCTGACCCCTGGTAGCTTGGCCCAGAGCGGGTGGGGAAATTTGGGTAGGTACACTGCCACCAGTTGCTATGTCTTAGCTGGACACATCGCGTGTGATGCTACTGGATACCGGGAGAAAACAGCAGGGAAGGAATTTGCACATTGCCACTACAAAAGCCTGAGTTAGTACTAACCTCTTTACTCTTATTTACTTTAACCTCTAACAATCTTTTGTACTAATTACAGGTTAAACAGTCTCCCCGTATAGTAATATTTCCACACAAGATAAATACAAATTCACTCATAAGTTGTTTGCTAACCCCCCTGGGGTATATAGTTTTGGTACTGTTCTTGAATAAAACCTTGTGAATGTATCAGTGTAATTTTCAAACCAGGATCCAAAATTTGCTCAGGTTCTTATGAAATCAAAAGGGTTACTAGTAATTTATAAGTTCAAACAAATCACTGTAACCTTGGCATACCAACCATAGCATCATCATAATTTTAACTAGTTACATGCCACAACACCCCATTAATAAAATATATTCACTTATATGCACTGCACAGAATTGTCACTTCTTGCATAGGGTTTGTATTACCTCCATCCAGCATTTGGCTTTGAGATCATGGCATGATAATATACCTCATCATAGACCTTACAATAGGCCAGCCTGAAAGCTACACACTGGTGGTACATTGCGTGATGTGTCTCCCCACACAGAACTGCTGACCACATCTGCTGTGTTTGTACGATGCCAAGTTAAAGTTGTATGTACAACATTTTTACAACAGACTTAGGATTTATGAATCATTCATTACAAATTTATATTCAGTGCTTGGCTTGTATTCAGTTGATCCTTGTTTAAATTCTGAGCATGGTCATTGGCTATCCTGACTGAAGTTTTCCCCAGTCCTTTTGGGGGAAAGTACTTCAATTAGGCTATGAATGTGTCCTGCCACATTGTTTTATTATTCATCCCCCAGTCTGTAGTTTAGTGCTATATAGTCTGTGTTACTGACATAACATAAACTTCAAAGAACACCATGCCTGCTACATGTGTTGCTGAACTTGTCATTCTTGATTTACTGATCATACTACAGTTCAATGACGATGAGAAATTATGATTGTCTCCATTGTGTAATTTTCTGCAGTCCTGTATTTCATCATGTGTTTTAAGTTTAAGTATGTTTTTCAACTTTTTCCTCAAACCTGTTTGACATATGCATAAAACTACAAGGAAAATTATAATTTTTTTGTATTTTAATATTTTGTGGGTGATCAAATCAGAAGGATGAGATGGGTAGAGTATTGTACATCGGATGTATGGTAGATGCGTTGCAATTTTGGTAACAAAACCTGAAGGGAAAATATCATGGAGGCGAGTTGTAGGTGGACAGATAATATTGCATTTGTCCATAGAAAATAGAGTGTGACAATGTAAACTGGATTTATGTGTCTTACTAAGGGGACCAGTGGTGGCTGTTGATCATGGTATAGAACCTCTTATGTGAAGGATAGGAAATTTTTTGACTAGCTGAGTGACTGTTATCTTCTTGAGTTAGTTATTTCTTCACGTTCTGATATAGACTCTTTCCAGTGTGTAGCTTACTTGTAGTGTGCAGTAGTGTGTAGAATGTGAAGCGTCACTTCCGCACACCCTACACCTGTTTTTGGTGTATTGCCTAGGTCAAGGGGTAGAGATTTATATATATTGCAAAACATTTTGTTCTGGCAGCCAGTTTAACCCTTATCCTGCCAACGTGGAGAATATGGTGAGCTCCTAATAATGCCAGCAAATGGCAGATGGGATATAATTCGACGTTTAAAGGGTTAAAGGTGCCTATTTACCTTCAGCGAGGTACAGTAAACAGTAAAGATAAAAGTGCCCCTGGGTACACCATGAAGATACGTGGGGAGAGTGGTGTTATTGAACCACTCATTCTTGACCTAAGCACTAAATGTGCAGGTGGTCAGCTTCATGCCCTGGCTGCTTTCCTCCAGGGAAGAAAGCCCATGGTACTGAGTGAATAGGAGGTTGGTTGGGTGCCAGAACCAGTCTGGACACTTTGGGAATAAAGAGGAAATCTTTAGTGTATTGGAAATCAAACCACAATTTCTCAGTGACCCATTCCGTAGCCTGCTCACTATATCACCAACACAACATGTTGATAGTACTTGTTCCAATCTGTGGCATGGTGTTTGTTTTTCCTTACAGGATACAAATGAAACTGAGGGACAAAATGAGGATGCTGATAACAGTGATACATGGAATGACAGTCAGCTGTCAGATTCCAGTTTGAAACAGAAGGTCAGTGTATTAATCTGATGTATCATTGCATTGAATGTAAATTCTTTGCTTCAGCCAGTTTGAATGAAATTTTCCATAATAAAAGTTCTGTAAGGGACATAAAACTTGCTAAGCATAATGAATTGCCATCCTGTTTAGGTATATACACTTAAAGGTTCCAAGGATCACAGTTTCATCGTAATAAGATTTTTATTTTATTATAAGTGGTTCAATCCAGAGGTCAGAAAGAGCAGAAGAGTAATTTAAAGGCACTGAGTAACCTTCCACTAGACCTGTCTCCAAACTGGAATTTGCCACTGGAGCTTGCTGAGTTACAGGATGGATGGTAGATGAATATGCGGATGAATGATAGATTTTTTTGAGACATGTGATGACAGGAATATAAGAAGTCTTGTTCATAAGGAATACATTTTTTCACTCTGTTGTACTCACCGATTTGTTTCACTATTGGCAGTGTGTATCTTTGTGATATGTGTTCTAAAATTATTATATTTAATGTTCATTCTTTCAAAGCAGATTGGTATTTACAGGGTGGTGGTCTGAAACTAACAAAGTTTCTTCCACCGTCATCTGATGATGAAATTAGTGAAGAAAGCATTCAGAGTCCTCGAATACAAGAAATGAAAGATGAGGAAGTCCAAGATTCTCCACGATCTTGTGTCATACCACCTCCTTGCAAGCCACCTAGAAGTTGGGATCTTATCCAGTCCGGTGTGATAGATGACCCAAAGGTAGGGAGCAGTATGTAATCATTATTAACTTTTCCGTGTGAAGTGCCGCACACTGTCTTGTACCTAGCCGCTGTCCGCATTTGTGAAATGTCATGCACTGTCTCGTACGTAGCAACTGTCCATGTTTGTGGAATGCCATACATTGTTTTGTATATAGCCACTGTCTAAATTTGTGGAGTGCCATGCCCTGTTTCATACATAACGAGTGTCCAAGTTTTTTGAGTGCAAGATATTGCACTCAGACAAGAGCATCAAATTTATGGTTTAGTCTTCCATAGTATGTGAAGTATGTGAATTACATTTGAATAATCTTTGTAATGAAGGTTCAGGCTTTTATTTGATATGTGTGTTAAGTATATTTATGTCTTTAATTGAATTAACAGTCCTTGAATTTGTCAATTGTACATCAGCTGTGTTAGGGTATGTGATTATCAGTTGCAAATATTGAAGATACTCAGAGCGTTTTTATGATTCTGAAGACAGCAGTTTTGATTCTGATGATGATGAATTTGTTGTTAATGATGTAGCTGTTGTGGGAACAAGTGCCAACACTTGTAGTAAGCTCACAGACTGTATAGAAAGGTGGTGGGGTTGGTAGTGTGGAAACATTGACATGGGAAGACATGTCAAATTATGCAGGATGAAAGAAGGGTTTTATAACATATGTGGAACAAAATGTAACCAAAATTGTTTCAGAAATGTGCAGATTTTGAAGGTGTTGTAAATTTTAATTTATAGTGACAGCTGCCATTGAAACAGATTGCTATGCTGAGCAGTGTGTAAGATTAACCTTTTTACAAACCTGTGTTCACATACGTGGACCCATATATGAAAACGTCAGTAGAAATTTATTTTATATGTGCAGAAAACAAGGAAATGCACAGCACTTTTAAAACATACTGTATAATCTCAGTTTTATTTTCCACAAAATGCCCTTAATTGTGTAGTTTTATCTTCTTCTATTCAAATAATACTTTTTTTTTCATAAACCATACACTAAAATCTGAATACCCACCCCAGTACTATAAAGCTTAAGATAGATGTCACGTCCATTCAGACACAGGATGATGGAGTAGATCCATGGCATAGTAGATGAATGGCATGTTACCCTAGCCCTCCTAATGGAAATTGTGCAGGAACCTACTTTCCAATCCTACTTCTTCAGGAATGCCACTCTAGTCACATCCACTTTTGAAAGTGTCACGTCACTAGTTTGATTATTTTCTTTATGCACATTATTACATTTCATTGATAATAAATCCAAATTTATCATGTGTTATAATTTGAAATAACTCCTAATCTGTTGCTTCATCACCTATATCAATGATAAATTTCAACCCTTGTACAGCATGTGTCCAGGCAGAACATTTGTACTTTCAAATCAGTTATTCTGTGAAAAGGGCATGTCACATTCTGGCAGTAGAATGAAGTAGCTCGTTCTCCTCTTGGACCTATTGAATGCGTTGATAAATGGTATGATAAAATAAATTTATGACAAAAAATTTCAGCTAGTGTCATTCCCACCTCACAAGTTCTCATGGCTGACATGTTGGAATTATTTATGTTGTGAAGTTAAAAAGATATGAAGTTGGAAAGATTTTGCACAGCACTTTCTGATGTGTAAAGTGTTTGATGGTGCACCTTTAAAAGGTACAGAGAAGAGCAAAATGTGTGTTCTGGTGTGTAGTACACCTTTTCCAAATATGTTTGCAACATTTTGCATACATCGTTAGCTCTGGTGGTCATTAGTTGTAGAAACAAATCTGTTATTGCAAAGCTAACCACTCTGTAGATGTCACATGGCACAGACTCAAAAATTTGTTCATGCTTTGTATTAAATATGTGCTATACTGAAAAGAGTTATGAATAAATGTTGTAGAGCCCAAGTTATTCTGTAACTTGTGTAATATGGTTTTTTTTAATGTATATATAATACAGCCTGTGAAAGATTTGATAATTTTGGGATATGTAAAGTAGGACTTCTTGAAAGTTGTGTAAATACAATTAAATTTACTTATCAACATAGGGATTTTCAATATTACATTGTATCATAATCCATGAAATAGTTTTGGAGGTGAAATACACCTGTGGAATGAAGGACAGTGATGCCCACCCTATTTTGCACTCATTTAAGAAGCCATTAAAGACTGTTTATACATATACATTGTAACAGTGGGAAATATTTTCTTTCTTTGTAGGATACAAAGCATCTTTTGAAAAAGAAGTTTCATTTCAGACATTGACATACCAGAATATTTCTATTTTAAATCTTGGCAGTCATAATATTTCATTTTGTGATTAGGTTATGGAACCTCGTCGACGTAGTCTCTTACCTCTTGGTTCTTTGAGAACTAGACGTGAAAGCTTCAATGAGTCACCCAGCACTGCTGAATCACCAAGTGTCCATGGTGATAGTCTTCATGTAGGGCAAGGTGATGCTGATCAGAGGCATGGAAGCCAGAGTTTCAGGAAAAGTGATGACAAACGAGATTCACTGACCCATCATCATTTAAATTTATCAGAACATGAGGAAAATAAAGACAGCTCTTCCACAAAGTATGAAGGTATTGAAGTGAAGGAGAATGCATCACGGATGCACAAAGAGAAGAATGTAGTCTGTCCTCTGCTAGGTGCAGGAGGAGATGGTGTGTTGGATGACATCAGATCTAGCAAGGAAAGTTTGAAGGGTTCAAGTTCAAACAGTGACTGGGATAGTGATGATAGTTTGCCATTGGATAATTATCCAGTTGTAGATGTAACAGTCAGTCCAGCTGATGATTCCCCTTTGAAAGTTTTCAGAGTCATTAATCCAAGTGAGCTTCGTGTACCTGATTCTGCTGATGACCCCAGCAGTGGCTCTCCATATTCACTGAATGCTGAAAAGAGGAACCGATTTTTGACAAGAGCTCCCTCCATCGACTTGACAGATGATGATACAGAGACTGGAAGAAGCAAGTGTGGTCATAGTCAAAAAGCTACTGAATTGGAAATGCACAAGTCAGACACCAAGGATGGTAATGAAACAGATGTAAATAGTTCAGTTTCAGGTACTCTGGGGAGAGATGGAACGTTATTAGGTTACGAAGAAGTATGGGAGTCTAATGCGCATATACCAGGAAGTAATGTTGCTTTGCCTATTCCAGCTTCAGGTGGAAATGATACCCACATCTTGGTTAAAAAAGAACTTGAAGAAACTTTAGTTTGGAGCTCGCCTAAGTTTGATGTAACTAACAAAGGTTTGACTCGCTCAGATCTTCCAAAAGATATATCTGAAAACTGTAACACTTCTGAAGACACCCTTCTGTACCCTTCACCTAGATTTGGTAAAGCCAAAAGTGCAGCTGTTTCAGAAAATGATGTTTGTATGGAAAGTTCCAAAAACCAAACTGTCACAGAAGATGTTTATGGACGAAATAATGGTTTGAAATTAGAATCTCATTCCTTGGATGCACTTGAACCCTTAAAGTTTGTCCCAGACATGAAGATACCTCGCACAAGAAAACATGCCCGTCAGCAGTCCATTTCAATGCAGTCATGGAGCAGAAGTGAGGAGCTGCATGAGAAACAGCCCTCTGCAGCACACATTGACCAGGCAACTGAAGAGAACCAGCGTATCAATGCACAACTGAGGTGTTACGATGAAGCACTGCGAGATCTGGCTCATGTATCTGTGGTAAGGAAGCAGAGTTCATTGTCTCTTCCTCGTGCAAAGGAAGCATCGAGCTTGACGAGATCTCAGTCAGCAGGAGCAAGAAATGAAGGTTTCTTGTCATTGCCATTAGCAAGTGAAGTTGGTCCAAGGGAGATGGCACAGTCAGCAATTGTAAAGAAACAAGGGTCCTTGTCTCTACCTAGAACAAGTGATATACCAGATTTTGCTATGGTTCAGTCACTGGGACTCAAAAAGCAAGGACATTCCTCTCTTCCATGTACAAGCGACTTTGGTACACGGGAAATGGCGCAGACTGCTATTGTGAAACGCCAGGGTTCTTTGTCTCTTCCAAGAACATGCGAGATACCAGACTTTGCTTCTGCAGCAAATGAAGAATATTTGTCTCTTCCACGTTCAAATGAGTTGATAGATGAGGCATTTAAAGAAATAGGTCAGTCATCTGTTACTATGAAGAGGGGATCTCATTCTCTGCCACGTTCAATTGATGCAAAATTTATCTCTTTAGGGGCAGATCCTGTCCCTCCTCCAAGACATAAAAAGTCTTCCCATAGGAGGAGGCGAGCTGAAAGTGAAGGGGAAGCATTTGATAGGCGCTTGAAAGATGGTATAGACAGGCCAATTTCATTTGATGTAAAAGAACAATCATCTAACAGAACAGAACCAACTGCTGCCATTTTGAATGCATCTGTGGAAAATGAAGTAGCCACAGAGAGTATACATAGCCTGAATACAGATGAGCAACACTGTTTGGAAAGCAAATCTGGCAGTAGTATCTTAAAAGACATAAGTGTAGAAAAACCAATTAGGAAGAAAAGAAAAATGCTTTTGGCAATGAGAGGTTTCATGGGACAAGATCGTAAAAGTTCAAATGTCAGGTCTGTAAGTGAATTATCAGTTGAGGGATCCTTTGATGACCAGCCATTTATGATGAGCAGAGACAAAACTGGTTCATTGGAACGACAGGTAACTGTTATTGAAAGGCCAGGTTTCTCTGTCAAAAGTAGTGACTCCACTATTTTGAGTCCAATAAGGCTAGAAACATTGGAAAAACAAGAGTTGCAGCAACAATCAACAGTGAAAGAGCATGCTGAGACACTGAGCTCACAGCCTTCTAGTTCTTTGCTTGAGGATGTTCCTCTGTTTGAAGAAACTGCAAGGTTGGTCAGATGTTGTTTCCTAATTAAAACAAGCAAGTAGTAAGTGCATGTCAAGTGAGTGTAACTTTTCATTTTATTTTGTAGAAACTTACAGTACATCAGCATGAATGCAGACATATTCTTCATTGCAGGTATTGGTGTTTCTAATTGTTATCACTTTTAGCAAATTATAGAGCTAGTTCAGAAATACGGATGCATAATGCATTACTAAGTCAAGATCAAACTAACAGAATGTATACATTGCTTGCATCTATTATCGAACTTAGTGTTTGAGTTCTTTTTCTACAAAGTGTGGGCAAAGTGGTTACCAAATGCAGGGTTGGAAAATGCCCAAGTACATCCTCACACAAGCAAAATGACATTCCATGCTGTCACCTGAAATACTCATATTAATTGCATGTGAGAGGAATCAACAGTATTATTTCTTTATACTTCCCATTATATGGTTTTTAGCTGGCATGTAAGGTTGCACTGAAAAATAATGTGTTATGTATGTATATGTGTGTGTGTGTGTTTGTATAATTGTATTGTGGTTAAATGCATGCTTTTATTGAGTCAATACTGACACAAAGTGTAAAACTTCATTAGCATGAGCTGAATTCAGCTGGCTTAGGTTAGAGCTAAATGACAGCCGCTTGTGAATTCATTGATAAACCTTGGAAGTTCCATAAAAAGTGAGAAATTTCTTGACGACCTTTGGTTAATCGAAAAGGATTTGGTTTCATGAAGAAATTTACTTTGTATTCAGTACAAAAGAAAACATAAATAGTAATGTAATTTGGTATCAAAGAGTATGTCCAGGTAGGTCAGTCAGGGTAGTGTCTATTGTATGGGCTGAACAACCAATGAATCAGTGTTTTGATTCCAAACAGGGGCAGAGATTTTTCCCATTGGCTGTTCTGGCCAGACTGACTGTGAGACCCATCCATCCTTCTATCCAATAGGTTATTTACCTTGTGGATGAAGTGGCTTGGATCATGATGCTAGCCGCTCGCCTGTGTCTAGTGCCAGATGTTATGAGAGGTTAGAGATATACCTCCACAGAAAGGCAGAATCTTAAAGTCGGCTGTAGTGCCAGCAAGCCTCTGATGTTTAGATTTTACCAGAGAGTGTACTGCATAAGAATTATATGTAATTTTTGTTTAACATGTGCAGTGCCCACAAATTATCAACAAGCTAAGGACACAGAGAGTGTTTGAAGATATGCTACTGTACAGGTGCAGACAGTATTCCTTTCCTAACATGGACTGGTCTAGAGACATCAATCAGCAAAAATAATAGAGTTTCAAGAATATGTCATTTGCATGCAATGTTTCGCATCATATGACGTATTTGACAAGTTCTATATCCACTTTGGTGGATCGCTGGAATACTAAATTATTATTATTATTATTATTATTATTATTATTATTATTATTATTATTATTAT
>JGI20169J29049_11449330_pt1 | contig 13117 bp, 1 predicted proteins | sample TergutNc150P1_FD_29049 | JGI IMG/M metagenome (IMG submission 29049) | reverse complement strand
CTCTAAGATTTTCGCCTTATTAATTTAGAGACTCTAACTGTCCTGGCCTATTCCTTTAGAGACTCTAAGAGTTTCGCCTTATTAATTTAGAGACTCTGACTGTCCTGGCCTATTCCTTTAGAGACTCTACTTGTTTCACCTTATTAATTAGAGACTCTCACTGTCCTGGCCTTTTCCTTTAGAGACGCTAAGAGTTTCGCCTTATTAATTTAGAGACTCTAACTGTCCTGGCCTATACACTTAGTGACTCTAAGTGTTTCGCCTTATTAATTTGGAGACTCTAAATGTCCTGGCCTATTCCTTTAGAGACTCTAAGTTTTTCGCCTTATTAATTTACAGAATCTAACTGTCCTGGCCTATCCCTTTAGAGACTCTAAGAGATTCGCCTTATTAATTTAGAGACTCTAACTGTCCTGTCCTATTCCTTTAGAGACACTAAGAGTTTCGTCTTTCTAATTTAGAGACTCTAACTGTCCTGGCCTATTCCTCTAGAGACTCTAATAGTTTCGCCTTATTAATTTAGAGCCCCTAACTGTCCTGCACTATTCCTTTAGAGACTGAGACTTTGCCTTATAAATTTAGAGTCTCTAACTCTCCTGGCCTATCTTTTAGAGACTCTAAGATTTTCGCCTTATTAATTTAGAGACTCTAACTGTCCTGGCCTATACCTTTAGAGACTCTAAGAGATTCGCCTTATTAATTTAGAGAACCTACCTGTCCTGGCCTATTCCTTTAGAGACTCTAAGATTTTCGCCTTATTAATTTAGAGACTCTAATTGGCTTGGCCTATTCCTTTATATACCCTAAGAGTTTCGCCTTACTAATTTAGAGACTCTAACTGTCCTGGCCTATTCCTTTAGAGGCTCTAAGGAATTCGCCTTATTAATTTATTGACTCTAACTTTCCTGGCCTTTTCCTTTAGAGACTCTATGTGCTTCGATTTATTAATTTAGAGAAACTAACTGTCCTGGCCTATAACTTTAGAGACTCTAAGAGTTTCGCCTCATTAATTTAGAGAATCTAACTCTCCTGGCCTTTTCGTTTAGAGACTCTAAGAATTTCGCCTTATTAATTTAGAGACTCTAACTGTCTTGGTCTCTTTCTTTAGAGACTCTAAGTGTTTGGCCTTATTATTTTAGAGACTCTAACTTTCCTGGCCTATTTCTTAGGGACTTTAACAGTTTCGCCTTATTAATTTAGAGACTCTAACTGTCCTGGCCTATTCCTTTAGAGACTCTAAGAATTTCGCCTTATTAATTTAGAGACTCTAACGATCCTGGCCTGTTCTTTTGGAGACTCTTAGTGTTTCGCCTTATTAATTTAGAGACTATAAATTTCCTGGCATATTTCTTTAGAGACTCTAAGAGTTACGCCTTATTAATTAGAGAATCAAACTGTACTGGCCTATAATTTTAGAGACTGTAAGAGTTTCGCCTTTTTAATTTAGAGACTCTAACGGTCCTGGTCTAATCTTTAGAGACTGAAAGTTTTTCGCGTTATTAATTTAGAGAAGCTAACTGCCTTGGCCTATACTTTAGAGAATCTACGTGTTTCGCCTTATTAATTTACAGACAATAACTTTCCTGGCCTATTCCTTTAGAGAATCTAAGAGTTTCGCCTTATTAATTTAGAGACACTAACTGTCCTGGCGTATTCCTTTAGAGACTCTAAAATTTTCGACTTATTAATTTGGAGACTCTAACTGTCCTGGCCTGTTCTTCAGAGACTCTTAGATTTTCGCCTTATTAATTTAGAGACTCTAACTCTCCTGGCCTATTCCTTTAGAGACTCTAAGTGTTTCGCCTTATTAAATTAGAGATACTAACTGTCCTGGCGTATTCCTTTGGAGACTCTAATATTTTCGCCTTATTATTTTGGAGACTCTAACTGTCCTGGCCTGTTCTTCAGAGACTCTAAAATTTTCGCCTTATTAAATTAGAGACTCTAACTCTCCTGGCCTATTCCTTTAGAGACTCTAAGTGTTTCACCTTATTAATTTAGAGACACTTACTGTCCTGGCCTAATACTTTGGAGACTCTAAGAATTTCGCCTTGTTAATTTAGAGACTCTAACTTTCCTGGCCTATTTCTTTAGAGACACTAAGAGTTTCGCCTTATTAATTTTGAGACTCTAATTGTCCTGGCATATTCCTTTAAAGAATCTAAGAGTTTCGCCTTATTAATTTAGAGTCTCTAACTGTCTTGGCCTATTCCTTTAGAGACTCTAAGATTTTCACCTTATTAATTTAGAGACTCCAACAGTCGTGGCCTATTAATTTAGAGACTCTAAGAGTTTCGTCTTATTAATTTAGAGACCCTAACTCTCCTGCACTAATCCTTTAGAGACTGAGACTTTCGACTTATTCATTTAGAGACCCTAACGGTCCTGGCCTATTCCTTTAGGGACTCTAAGTGCTTCGCCTTATTAATTTAGAGTTTTTAACTGTCCTGGCCTATCCCTTTAGAGACCCTAAGTGTTTCGCCTTATTAATTTAGAGACTCTAATACTCCTGGCCTATTCCTTTAGAGACTCTAAGAGTTTCGCATTATTTAATTCAGAGATCCTAACTACCTGGCCTATTCCTATAGAGAATCTAAGAGTTTCGCCTTAATTAATTAAGAGACACTAACTGTGCTGGTCTATTCGTTTAATGACGCTTTTCGCCTTATCCTTTAAAGACTCTAATTGTCCTGATCTATTCCTTTGGAGAATCCCATATTTTCACCTTATTTAATTTAGAGACTCTAACTGTCCTGGCCTATTCCTTTAGAGACTCCAAGGGTTCGGTATTTTCTTTTAGAGATTGTAACATTCGTGGCCTATTAGTTTAGAGACTCTAAGACTTTCGCCTTATTTAATTGAGAGACATGAAATATCCCGGCCTATTCCTTTAGAGACTCTAAGTATATCTCCTTATTAATTTAGAAACTAACTCTCCTGGCCTATTTTTTAGAGACCCAAAGTTTTCGCCTTATTAATTTGGATACTAAATGTCCTGGCCTATCCCTATAGAGACTCTAAGTGTTTAGCCTAATATTTAGAGACTCTATCTGTCCTGGCCTATTCCTTTAGAGACTCTAAGTATATCTCCTTGTTATATTGGAGACTAATTGTCCTGGCCTATTACTTTAGGGTCTCTAAGATTTTCACCTTATTAATTTAGAGACTATCTGACCTTGCATATTTTTTAGAGACTTCGCCTTTCGCCTTTTTAATGTAGAGACTAACTGTCTTGGCCTATTCCTTTAGAGAATCTAAGGGTTTCGCTTTATTCTTTTAGATACACTAATTGCCCTGGCTTATTTCTTTAGAGACTCTAAGATCTTCTTCCTTAATTATTTAGAGGCTAACTGTGCTGGCCTATTAGAGACTCTAAGTGATTCTGCTTATTAATTTAGGGACTCTACCTGTCCTGGCATATTCCTTTAGAGACTCTAAGTGTTTCTCCTTATTACTTTAGACACTAACTGTCCTGTCCTATTTCTTTATAGTCTCTAAGCGTTTCAACTTATTAATTTAGAGAATAACTGTCCTGGCCTATTAATTTAGAGAATTATAGTCTTTCGCCTTATTAATTTAGAGACTCTAACAGTCCTGTCCTATTACTTTAGAGACTCCTAGTGTTTTGCCTTATTAAATTTACAGACCCTAACTGTCCAGGCATATTCCTATCGTGAACGCAAGTGTTCCGCCTTATTTAAATTTGAGACTCTAACTAACCACGACTAATCTTTTCGAGGCCCCAAGCGAATCGCTTTATTAAATTTATAGATTCTAACTTTCCTGGCCTATGCTTTAGAGACACCAAGAGTTTCGACATATTTATTTTAGAGACATTAACTGTCCTGGCCTCTTCCTTTAGAGACTCACAGATTTTCGACTTATTTAATTTAGGACACTAACATTCCTGGCCAATTCTTTAGAGACACTAAGATTTTCGCCTTTTTTAATTTAGAGACCTTAACTCTCCTATCCTATTCCTTTAGACACTCCAAGAATTCGGTCTTATTCTTTTAGAGACTCTAACTCTCCAGTCTCATTCCTTTACAGACACCAAGAGTTTAGTCTTATATAATTTAGACACTCTAAAGTTCCTGTCCTATTCCTTTTGCGAATCCAAGTGTTTCCGCTTATTTAATTTAGAGACTCTAAGTTTCCTGGCCTATTCCTTTAGAGACACCAAGATTTTCGCCTTATTTAATTTAGAGACACCAACTGTCCTGGCCTATTCCTTTAGAGACCACAAAAGTTTCGCCTTATTCAACTTAGAGACTAACGGACCTGGCCTATCCATTTAGAGAATCTATTTGTTTCTCCCTATTAATTAACAGACTAAATGTCCAGGCATATTCATTTAGAGACACTAAGTGTCTCTTCTTATTAATTTAGAGACTAATTGTACTGGCCTATTCCTTCAGAGTTTCCAAGTGTTTTGCCTTATTTAATTGACAGACACTAACTTTCCTGGCCTGTTCTTTTAGTGCCTCTATATGTTTCTCCTTATTAATTTAGAGACTAACTGTCCTGGCCTATTCCTTTAGAGACCATAAGACGTTCGCGTTCTCAATTTAGAGGCTAACAGTCCTGGCATAATCCTTTAGAGTATCTAAGGTTTTCGCCTTATCCTTTTAGAGGCTCTAACGGGCCTGGCCTATTCTTTAGAGAATCTAAAAGATTCTCCTTATTAATTTAGAGACTATCTGTCGTGGCCTATTCCTTTAGAGACTCTAAGTGTTTCTCCTTATTAATTTAGAGACTAACTGTCCTGGCATAGTCCTTTAGAGACTCTAAGTTTATCGCCCTATTTTTTTAGAGGCTAACTGTCCTGGACTATACCTTTAGAGACTCCAAGTTTTTCGCCTTATACTTTTAGAGACACTAACTCTCCTGGACTATCCTTTTAGAGACACAAAATTTTCTCCCTATTAATTTAGAGACTAACACTCCTGGCTTATTCCTTTAGAGACTCTAAGATTTTCTCCTTATTAATTTAGCGAATAACTTCCCTGTCGAATTCCTTTAGAAACTCCAATTTTGTCGATAATTTAATTTAGATTCTATAACTGTCCTGGCCGATTACTTTTTAGACCTCAAGTATTTCGCCTTATTTAACATAGAGTCTCTAAATAACCTTACCTATTTCTTTAGGGACTCTAAGTTTATCGACTTATTTAATTTAGAGTCTCTAACTGTCCTGGCTTACTCGTTTAGAATCCACAAGTGTTTCGCCTTATTCAATGTAGAGACCCTTATATTCCTGGCCTATTCATTTAGAGACACCAAGTGTTACGCCTTATTTAAATTACAGACTCTAACTCACCTGGCATAATACTTTAGAGGCAACAAGGTTACTCCTTATTTTATTTAGAGACTCTAACAGTCCTGGCCTATTCCTTTAGAGACTCTAAGAATTTTGGCTTATTTAATTTAGATAAACTGATCTGGCCTATTCCTTTAGAGACCTCAATGTTTTTCGCCTTATTTAATTTAGAGTATTTGTCCTGCCCAATTTCGTTTGAGACTCTAAGTGTTTCGCCTTATTAATTTAGAGACTAACAGTCCTGGCCTATTACTTTAGAGCCTCCAAGGGTTTCGCCTTATTTAATTTAGAGTCTATAACTGTCTTGGCCTTTTCCTTTAGGGACACCAAATGTTTCCCCTTATTAAATTTAGAGACTCTAACTGTCCTGGCCTACTCCTTTAGAGACTCCAAGCCTTTCGTCTTATTTAATTTAGAGACACTAACTGTCCTGGCCTATTCATTTAGAGACTCCAAAATTTTCGCTTTATATAATTTAGATTTTCTAACTGTCCTGGCCTATTCCTTAAAGACAACAAATTTTTCTCCCTATTCTTTTTGAGACTCTATCTGTCCTGGAGTATTCCTTTAGAGAATCCATGAGTTTCGCCTTATTCAATTTAGAGACCCTAACTGTCCTGGCCTATTACTATAGAGACTCGAAGTGATTCGCCTTAGTATTTTAGAGACTCTAATAACCCTGGCCTATTGATTTAGAGAAACCTAGAATTTCGCCATATTTATTTAGATTCTCTAACTCTCCTGGCCTAATCCGTTAGAGATCCCAAGAACTTCGTCTTATTTAATTTAGAGACTCTAACACTCTTGGCTTATTTCTTTAGAGAATCCAAGAATTTCGTCTTATTTAATTTAGAGACTCTAAATGTCCTGGCCTATTCCTTTAGAGACAGCAAGTGTTTCGCCTTCATCTTTTAGAGACTCTAACAGTTCTGGCCTATTCGTTTAGAGACTCCAACAGTTTCGCCTCATTTAATATTGAGGCACTAAATAGCCTGGCCTATGCCTTTAAAGAATCCAAGGGTGTCGCTATATTTATATATGGCCTATTCCTTTACAATCACCAAGAGTTTCGCCTTATTTTGTTTAGAGACTCTAAATGTCCTGGCCTATTTCTTTAGAGACAACAAGTGTCTTGCCTTATTTAATTTAGAGAATCTAACTGTCCTGGCCTATTCCTTTAGAGACTATAAGAATTTCGCCATATTTAATTTAGAGACACTAATAGCCCTGACCTATTCCTTTAGAGACTCAAAGACTTTCGCCTAATTAAATTTAGAGACTCTAACTGCACTGGCCTCTTCCTTTATAGACACTTAGAAATTCGCCTTAATAATTTCCAGACTAATCTTCCTGGCCTATTCCTTTACAGAACCCAAGAATTTTGTCTTATTTAATTTAGAGACTAACTGTCCTGGCCTATTCCATAAGATACTCTAATTTTTTCGCTTTACTTATTTAGAGACTAACTCTCCTGGCCTATTCCTTTAGAGAAACTAAGTATTTCGACTTATCCTTTTAGAGATACTAATTGTCCTGGCCTATTCCTTCAGAGACGCTATGGGTTTCGCCTTTTTCTTTTAGAGAACCCAACTGTCCAGGCCTTTTCCTTTAGATACTCTATGAGACTATGCTTTTTAATTTAGAGTCTAAATGTCCTGGTCTATTCCATTAGAGACTCTAAGATATTCGCCTCATTAATTTAGAGACTAACTGTCCTGGTTTATTCGTTTAGAGACACCAAGATTTTCCTTTATAATTTAGAGACACTGACTGTCCTGGCCTATACATTTAGAGACTCCAAAGGTTTGCCTTATTTCATTTAATGTATCTAACTCTCCTGGCCTATTCCTTTAGAGACTCCAAGAGTTTCGCCTTATTTAATTTAGAGAGACTAAGTGTCTTGTACTATTCCTTTAGGGTCTGTATGAGTTTCGCCTTATTAATTTAGAGAACAACACTCCTGGCCTATTCTTTTACAGACACCAAGAGTTTCGCCTTATTTAATTTAGAGCCTCTAACTATCCTGGCCTTTTCCTTTATAGACTCCTAGAGTTTCGCCTTATTTAATTTAAGACACCAAATGTACTGGCCTATTTCTTTAGAGACACCAAGTGTTTCGCCTTATTTAATTTAGAGTCACTAACTGTCCTGGCCTCTTCCTTTAGGGACTCCAAGATTTACGGCTTATTTAATTTCGAGACACTAACTGTCATTGCCTATTACTTTAGAGACAATAAGTTTTTCGCATTATCCCTTAAGAGATTCTAAATATCCTGGCCTATACCTTTAGAGACTCTAAGTGTTTCGCCTTATTCTATTTGAGACCCTAATATTCCTGGCCTATTACTTTAGAGACTCAATATGTTTCGCCCTATTTAATTTAGAGATTCTAACTGTCCTGGCCTATTCCCTTAGAGGCAATAAGGGTTTCGCCTTATTTTTTAGAGACTCTAACTCTGTTGGCCTATTCCTTTAGAGACACCATAATTTTCGCCATATTTAATTTAGAGACTCTAACTGTCTTGGCCTATTACTTTAGAGGCACTAAGGGTTCCGCCTTACTTAGTTCAGAGATTCTATCTGTCCTGGCCTAATCCTTTAAAGACTCTAAGTGTTTCGCCTTATGTAATATAGAGATTCTTACTGTCCTGGCCTATTACTTTAGAGACACTAAGTGTTTCGCCTTATTTAATTTATTGTTTATAAATGTCCTGGCCTATTCGTTTAGAGATTCTAAGTGTTTTTCCTTATTTTATTTAGAGCTTCTAACTGTCCTGGCCTATTCCTTTAGAGACAACAAGAGTTTCGCCTTATTTAATTTAGAGGCTCTAACTGTCCTGTCCTATTTCTTTAGAGACTCCAAGAGTTTCGCCTTATATAATTTAGAGACAATAAGTGTCTTGGCCTATTCCTTTAATGACTCTAAGCGTTTCGTCTTATCCTTTTAGAGACTCTAACTGTTCTGGCCTATTCCTTGAGAGAAACCAAGTGTTTCGCATTATTTAATTTAGAGACCCTAACTGTCCTGTCCTATTCCTTTAGAGACTCCAAGGGTTCGACTTACTCTTTTAGAGGCTGTAACAGTCTTGACCTATTTCTTTAGAGACTCCAAGAGTTTCGCCTTATTATTTGAGACACTAAATGTCCTGGCCTAATCCTTTAGAGGCTCTAAGAGTGTCTGCTTATTAATTAAGGAACTAACTGTCCTGTCCTTTTCTTTTAGAGACTCAAAGTGTTTCGCCACATTAATTCAGAGACGCTAAGTGTTTCGCCTTATTTTTTAGAGACTCTAACTCTCCTGGCCTATTTCTTTAGAGACTCTAAAATTATCTCCTCATTAATTTAGAGACTAAATTTCCTGGCCTATTCCTACAGAGACTCTAAGTGTTTCGACTTATTAATTTAGAGATTAACTCTCCTTGCCTATTCCTTTAGAGTCTCAAAGTTTTTCGACTTATTAATTTAGAGACTAACTGTCCTGGCCTATTCCTTTAGAGGCTCTAAGTATTTCGCCTTGTTCCTTTAGAGACACTAATATTCCTGGCGTAATACGTTAGAGGTTCTAAGTGTTTCTCCTTATCAATTTAGAGACTCACTGTCCTGGCCTATTACTTTAGAGACTCTAAGTGTTTCTCGTCATTAATTTAGGGACTCTAACATTCCTGGCCTATTGCTTTAGAAACTCTAAATATTTATTCTTATTTATTTAGAGACTAAATATCTTGGCCTATTTATTAGAGACTCTAAGATTTTCAACTTATTAATTTAGAGAATAACTGTCCTGGCCTATTCTTTTAGAGAATCCTATAGCTTCGCCTTATTTAATTTAGAGACTCTAACTGTCATGGCCTATTACTTTAGGTCTCCAAGATTTACGACTTATTTTTTAGACACTCTAAATTTCCTGGCCTATTCCTTTAGAAATTCTAAGTGTTTCGACTTAATAATATAGAGACTAACTGTCCTGGCCCATTTGTTTATAGACTATAAGTGTTTCGTTTCATTAATTTAGAGTCTAACACTCCTGGCCTGTTTCTTTAGAGTCTCTAAGTGTTTCGCCTTATTAATTTAGAGGCTTAATGTCCTGGCCTATTCCTTTAGAGACCACAAGTGTTTCGCGTTATTGAATTTAGACGCTCTAACTTTACTGGCCTATTCCTTTAGAGATACCAAAATTTTCGCCTTATTCTTATAGAGACCAAAACTGTCCTGGCCTATTCTTTTAAAGACACCAAAAGTTTCATCTTATTACATTTTCTGACTCTAACTGTACTGGAGTATTCCTTTAGAGAAACCAAGAATATCACCATATATAATTTATAGATTTTAAGTGTCCTGGCCTAATAATTTAGAGACAAATAGAGTTTCGCCTTATTTAATTTAAAGACTCTAACTGTCCTGGCCAATTCCTTTAGAGACTCTAATAGTTTCGCCTTATTTAATTTAGAGTCCTAGCCTGTCCTGGCCTATTCCTTTGCAGATTCCATGTGTTTCGCCTTATTTAATTTAGGGACTGTAACAGACCTGGCCCCTTCCTTTAGAATATCTATGTGTTTCTCCCTATTAATTTAGAGACAAAAAGTCCAGGCATATTCATTTAGAGCCTCTAAGTGTTTCTCCTTATTAATTTTGAGGCTAAATATCCAGGCCTAATACTTATTTAATTGAGAGGCACTAACAGTCCTGGCTTACTTCTTTAGAGAATCTAAGTGTTTCTCCTTATTCTTTTAGAGAATAACTGTCCTGGCCTATTTCTTAGGAAACCCTAAGTATTTCGCCTTATTAATTTAAAGACTAACACTCATGGCCTATTCCTTTAGAGACTGTAAGAGTTTCGCTTTATTCTTTTAGAGAATCTAACTTTGCTCTCCTATTCCTTTAGAGACTACAAGAAATATTCCTTATTAATTTAGAGACTAAACCTCCTGGCCTATTTCTTTAGAAAATCTAAGTTTTTCTCCTTATTAAATTAGAGACTAAATCTCCTGGCATATTTCTTTAGAGATTCTTAGATTTTCGCCCTATTATTTTAGAGACTAACTGTCTTGGCCTATTCCTTTAGAGACTGCAAGTATTTCGACTTATTCTTTTAGAGACACTAAATGTCCTGGCCTATTACTTTAGAGGCTCTAAGTGTTTCTCCTTATTATTTTAGAGATTAGCTGTCCTGCCCTATCCCTTTAGAGTCTCTAAGTGTTTTTCCTTATTAATTTAGAGACTAACAGTCCTTTCCTATTCCTTTAGAAACTCAAAGAGATTAATTATTTAATTTATAGACTATACCATTCCTGGACTATAATTCTAGAGACTCCAAGACTTTCGCCTTATTTAATTTAGAGACTCCAATTATCTTGGCCTAACACTTTAGGGACTATAATAGTTTCGACTTATATAATTTAGAGACTCTAACTGTCTTGGCCTATTCCTTTAGAGAATTCAAGTGTTTCGCCTTATTTAATTTAGAGACACTAACTGTCCTGGCCTATTCCTTTAGAGACTTCAAGAGATTCGTCTTATTTAAATTTGAGACACTAACTGTCCTGGCCTATTAATTTAGAGACACCAAGTGTTCCCCTTATTTAATTTAGAGACTCTAAATGCCCTGGCCTATAACTTTAGATACATTAAGTGTTTCGCCTTATTTAATTTAGAGACCCTCACTGATCTGGCCTATACCTTTATAGACTTCAAAGTATTTCGCCTTGTTTAATTTAGAGTCTCTACATTTCCTGGCCTATTCCTTTAGAGACTCTAAGTGTTTCGCCTTATTAATTTAGATACTAACTCTCCAGTCCTATTTCTTTTTAGACTCTAAGTGTTTCGCCTTATTAATTTACAGACTTACTGTCCTGGCCAATTCCTTTAGAGAAAACAAGTGTTTCTTCTTAATTAATTTAGAGACTATAACAATCCTGGCCTTATTTAATTTAGAGACTCTAACTGTCCTGGCCTTTTCATTTAGAGGCCCCAATAGTTTCGCCTTATATAATTTAGAGATTCTAACTCTCTTGTACTATTCCTTTAGAGACTCAAAGGTTTTCGCCTTATTCGTTTACAGACTCTAACTGTCCTGGCGTATTCCTTTAGAGAATCAAAGTATTTCGCCTTATTTAATTTAGAGACTGTAACTCTCCTGGCCTATTACTTTAGAGACACCAAGATTTTCGCCTTATTCTTTAGAGATCCTAACAGTCCTGGCCTGTTCATTTAGAGACACAAAGAGTTTCGCCATATTTTATTTAGAGTCTCTATTTGTCCTGGCCTATTCTGTTAAAGTCTCCAAGAGTTACGCCTTATTTAATTTAGAGACCATATCTATCCTGGCCTATTCCTATAGAGACTCCAAGTCTTTCGCCTTATACTTTTACAGACTCTAACAGTCCTGGTTTTATCCTTTAGAGACCCCAAGAGTTTCGCCTTATTTAATTTAGAGACACTAACGCCCTTGGCCTATTTCTTTTAAGACTTCAAGTGTTCCGCTTTATTATATTTAGAGACCCTAACTGCCCTGGCCTATCCCTTTTGAGACTCCAAGTGTTTCGCCTTAATCTTTAGAGACTGTAATTGTCCTGGCCTTTTCCTTTAGAGATACCAAGAGTTTCGCCTTATTTAATTTAGAGACACTAAATGTCCTTGCCTATTTCTTTAGAGACAGCAAGATTTTCGCCTTATTTATTTTAGAGACACTATCTGTCCGGGCTTATTCCTTTAGAGACCCCAAGCGTTTCGCCTTATTTAATTTAGAGACTCTAACAGCCCTGGTCTTTTCTTTAGAGACTATAAAATTTTGCCATATTCAATTTAGAGACTATAACTGTCCTGGCCTATTCCTTTAGAGACTTCAAGTGTTTAGTCTTATTTAATTTAGGGACTCTAACTGTCCTGGACTATTCATTTAGTGACTCCAAGTGTTTCGCCAAATACTTTTAGAGTCTCTAACTATCCTGGCCTATTCCTTTAGAGACAACAAGAGTTTCGCCTTATTTAATTTAGAGACTCTACCTGTCCTGGCCTATTCCTTTAGAGTCTCTAAGAGTTTCGCCTTATTCAATTTATAGACTCTAACTGACCTGGCCTATTACTTTAGAGACCCCAAGAATTTCGTCTTATATAATTTAGACATTCTAACTGTCCTGGCCTATTCCTTTACAGACTCCAAGTGTTTCGCCTTATTTAATTTGGAGTCTCTAACTGCCCTTGCCTATTCCTATAGAGACACCATGATTTTCGCCTTATTTAATTTAGAAACACTAACTGACCTGGACTATTCCTTTAGAGACCACAATAGACTCGCCTTCTTTAATTTAGACACTCTAACTGTCCTGGCCTATTCCATTTACAGACCCCAAGTGTTTCGTCTTATTTAATTTACAGACACTAACATTCCTGGCCTATTGCTTTAGAGAATCCAAGAGTTTCGCCTTATTAAATTTAGATACACTAAGAGCCCTGGGCTCTTACTTTGGAGACTCCAAGTTATTCGCCTTATTCTATTAGAGACTCTAACTGTCCTGGCCTATTCCTTTAGAGACTCCAAGAGTCTTGCCTTATTTAATTTAGACACTGTAAATGTCCTGGCCTATTCCTTTAGAGTTTCCAAGTATTTCGCCTTATTTAATTTAGAGACTGTAACTCGCCTGACCTATTCCTTTAGAGACTCCAAGAGTTCGCCTTATTTAATGTAGAGACTCAAACAGTCCTGGCCTATTCCGTTAGAGACTCCAAAACTCTCGCCTTATTCTTTTAGATACTCTAACTCTCCTGGCCTATTACTTTACTGAACCCAAGTGTTTCGCC
>JGI20169J29049_11449333_pt1 | contig 13179 bp, 9 predicted proteins | sample TergutNc150P1_FD_29049 | JGI IMG/M metagenome (IMG submission 29049) | reverse complement strand
TGCCCACACAGTGTATTTATGTGTTTTGTGTGGATCTGAGAACAAACAGTGATTATTTCCCTATACAGCATTAACTGACTGGTTTTTATAACCGAGAAGGAGTGTTTTTACTGCGCGGTACGGACTGAATGTTTGTACATAATTCAGATTAATTTCAATCTTTCAACAGTTAAATTCAAGCAAAAGTTTATACAATAATACTTCGAGGAAATTTCATGTACGATTTATAAATGTCACTTGAAAGTCGGAGAAATTGTATTTCATTAAATGAAAGAAAAAAACACACAACAATGAAATGTCTACTTTTGTTTCACCCCAACTCCGCACATACCTGCACCATGTTCTGTGCCATCATTTAGTGTCCAACTGTTGTGCACTGCACTAATGTTCATCAACTTCCGCTCCTACGCTATTCATGGCCTATTGACACCATCTTCAGTGAGCTCTAGTCCAACTGTAAGCTGATAAACAAAGTGCACAACGTTTGGTCAATAAATATATTTTTCTTTTAATCCAAGCAAGAAAGCTGTACTTTTCCCAGTTCGGGAAGAGACAGAGCGACATTATATGCAGGGGGAGCTTACTGCAACCCAGAGCCACCTGTTGTCACCTTTCAGCACTACTCTGCATTACCTTTGGACAGTCAGGTTAATTGACTAACCAAGAACGGTAAACTAGCCAAAAGAAGGCAGTAATCGATAGTTGTCCGATAAAATAATCACTCTGTGCATAATAGACGATGGATTGTACTAGGGTGTGTCCGGGGATATGTAAATATTGTGACGTTGCTTCAACGTGCTTGTTGCTCAGCCATAAACAAACGTAAACCGAACTGAAGAAAAAGGACCTGTCGCTATAGGGTAAAATTAAGGTCCAATAAAGCGTGGCACAGGAAGTATTGACCGAAAACTGAAAAAGTAGCCTCTCACATTTGCACTTTTAGGTGCTTTTCGCAAAATTGAGAAAAGGGCCATTTAGCTTCCTCGTGCCTGCCTACCTGCCTACCTTCCTGCCTTCCTGCCTGTCTGTCTGCCTGCCTGCCTGCCTGCCTGTCTGTCTGTCTGTCTGTCTGTCCGTCAGCATGGAACAACTCGGCTCCCACTGGACAAATTTTAATTAAATTTTGTATTTGAGAATTTTTCGAAAATCTGTTTAGAAAATTCAAGTTTCATTAAAATCTGACAAGAATAACGGTACTGTACTTTACGTGAAGACCGATATACATTTTTTATCATATCTCGGTCAGTTTTTTTATAATGAGAAATGTTTCAGATGAAAGTTGTAGAGAAAATAAAAACACACATTTCGCTTTTCGTAACTTTTGTTTTTCGAAAATTCTGCCGTTTATGACATAATGTGCAAAAATATGGTACAGACGGACAGGCCCCGGATGACAATATAATACAGCGCATGTGCACTTCGTGCTGGATACCAAAGGCTACAGACACACACTCGGAATATTTAATAATATTTATTGCTTTTCCAAGGCAACAATGGTAGCATGAAGGCGCCTCAATATTACGTTATACGCACAAAATGCCAACAGGCACACACTGTCCGTAACTCATTGACTACATGAAACAGAGTCTCTGAGGGACTGTCGTGCGGTCGGAATGTCTCCTTCCTTCTACAAAACCCGCAGTTCCGTCGCCACGATTCCACCATCCCGGCTGTACTGAATGTGAAATGTGAGACAGATGGACGCACGCGCGATCTGAGTTTATCGCAGAGGTGCTGCTGAGAATGCGAGGCTGCTGGGATGTGACGCCGTGTCGTTTTGTCGTCTTCACGAGCCAATGAAGGCGTTATATTCCTTCTAACCGTCGGAAACCTCTAAGCACCACACCTCAAAACACTCGCAATCCAATTTACATCTTCGCAGTTGACTTATTTGTAAGATTTATTAGTACAGGGAGTATCACAATTGCTTGGAAAAATTCTGAAGTGTTCCTCACACCAGTTCATATCTATGCATGTCCGCAAACATTTACTTTGAACTGTAGGAACCAGTGTGTTGACCTCTGCCCTTAAGATATTTGTCTGCAGGGGCAATGAAAAACCCTAGCGTTTTCATCTCCAATTGAAAATGAAGAGACAATTTATCGACGCATTTCTTATGTCTGTCAATCCATTCGCAGACGCCAAGATGGTGTGACAGTCCACGTGTGCATTGCTTCAGGTGGAGGACATTTTGAGAATTTGTTATGAACTGTGACTGATAAACAATAATAACTGAAAAATTATTAAATTGGAAAATTGTACAGTAACTGTATTATGTTAGTACTAAGTAAAATGTTTAATTGTGCCATATAATGTATCAATTAAACACAAAATCACTCATTTCTCAAAACATGTTTGTACTGACTTTGTTCTTTGCTTGACCTAAAGATCTAGCCCTTGAATTTTCCAAAGCATTTAGATAATCCTCTATATTATCCTTTAGTCAACGATTTGGTTTCGGAAGTGCTATTTTCTCTCCAAAGTTTCGTACCAAAACCTTACATATCTTGGTCTATCTATCATCTCTCCAATGCGTGCTAAATGACATGCTTACGTCTCTCACCCTCGTTCTAGCTGTCTTATCTGTAAAGCAAACGGAATGTCTGCCAACCACCACAAGTCACACAGTGATAACTTGCACTCGTGATAAAGCTGTGGAAACCTCAAGGCACCCTCATTGTCTTCTCCTGTTCAAACCGACGGCAGGCCCACGTCCTTATCGCTGTGTGATGTGTCATCATGTTGACATTCCAGTGCGGTCGCTGTGCGCGCTGATGCGTCGCCAAGCAGGAACACCAGGACAACCACAAAATAAATCATTCCAATTTAGACATTGGAGGTTCTCACAGCGCCGTGTAGGAAGAATTATGTATTAAGGTATGCGACGCCGTACTCTTGTGTAGGTAGCTCCCGCCCGACGTTTCGAGGGTCATCATCAGGGTCACTATCCTTGGAATCCTTGTCCCTGAATATGAAAGCGCTAGGTTCTTTCAAAACGTCATATCGCTCACAAAAAGACACGGCGTCAGATTTCAGTAGACTGGATATTTCGATTGAATTGACATCTGTTTGAGACGGAGTGCGTCAAAATTTCGGCCTCCGATGTACAAAACTTCTTGGTGGCGTCACTACTGTAGTGCAGACTTTTACGGTAAGAGTACTGCCGTGTAACGGTGAGGAAGTGCCTGCTTGGAAACCAAACTACAGTGCAACTGTATCAGCAATACTGCAGCTGTATCAGCAGTACTGCAGATGTATCAGTGGTCCTGCAGCTGTATCAGAAGTACTGCAGATGTATCAGAAGTCCTGCAGCTGTATCAGTAGTACTGCATGTTGTTCATTAAATAGTTTTAAACACTTAGTCTTCTTCGCGCAAGCACGCACGCAGGCACGAGCGCTCTCGCGGAGGATTGAATGCAGATGTATGTCTAATGCTTGTAGCAGTGCATTCAGAATTGCCTTGCATCCCTACAAAGTGTGACTGTCTACTGAGCGGAACGAATCTTTTTAATTTAGAGGTTCCTGTTTTCTACGAAAGTCTCCGCTTGAAAGATTCCATTTCCGATTTCAGCTGTGCAATCGGATACACGGGATGGCTTTATTAAAGTGCAAGGGAGTCGAAAAGCTGGAGGCGAGAATGAAATGTTATCGCTAAGCCACCTGCAGCAGATTCCTTCTTGAGAAGCTCAGAGTTTCTCAGCTAGTCAAGAAACTCCACGCATTTTACTTCACCCGACGGTTCATGGCCGTGTTCGCAACAGCCCGACACTTATAGTCAAGCACACTCCTTCCTATACCGTTTCAGTTGGATTCGTTTTAATATTATCCTCGTGTCTGTGCCTGGGTCTTCCGAATGATTTCTTCCCTTCACTTTTCCCAAGACAACTATTCTTCTTTATGCAAGCCCCATATATGTCCCGCCCTGCTTTCTTGTACCTGACCTCCCGAATGTTACGGAGTGAGCTGTGCAAATCGTGAACCTCCTAACGACGCACCTCTCTCCACCTCCCAGTTACCTCCTCCCCGTAGCCCTCACGTTTACAGCAACACATTCTCACACACTTGCAGCCAATGACAGAACAAGTTTTACACCCTAGAATTATTTATTTTTTTATTTTCACATGTATATATTTTAATCCCTGTATTTACGAATGGCAAAGTCAGGTAACCATTTTGTTCAGTTTCAATAACATTTTAGGTACATGCTGCTGGAACTCATTTAAAAATCCTTTATTTGCTATTCATCACTATTCAATGGCCTTCAGAGTTACTTGTTGAGAGAAAGAACGCATTGATAAACACGTACCGGAGTTCTCTTACAGTTACAGTCACAAACAACTGCTTGCTGCGTTTCGTATGCCAAAGCAAGTTTCTATAAACTTTAAGTTTCAAAATCTGAAACCGTATTTTATATTTCTGCCGTCCATATTCTGAGCTTCTGACAGTTGCCTCAGAGAGGCCATAAATACGTCAATATATCTGACAGAATAGCCTGTTCAGTCTGCACCTTGCCTTACTGTAAGGAACCAAAAACATGTCTGCGAGCTTAGCCTTTTAAAGCCCACTGGTTACGTGATGCACCAACAAGTTTAACTTCTAGGAATCATAAGCTCTGCCCACACTGTATTTATGTATTTTGTATTTATCTGTGAACAAACAGCGACTTGTGGCACTTAAACCATAACCTGATTGGTTTTTATAACCGAGTTGAAAAGTGTCTTTAACTAAAACAGTCTGCGCTTTGTCCTTAAAGGGTTAATATGGGCCGATTGGAAAAGAAGCTTGACATGTTGTTTTTGAAAATATTGTGTACCACACTATTGATGCTTCTGGGAATAATTGCGGAAGTTTGCGAGTACACCGCGCGGAAAAGTAGATATTATACAAATTCACGTCTGCATTTGTCTTTATTGTGCAGAGCCCAAAGCAAACTTTGTGATTCTTTTGTAATTACTGTGTTTCTGAAATCAGTAAACATAATATTTGAAGATGGAGACAGATGCGTGACGTCAGTCCACGCTTCCCAGTATCTTTGTACTGTCAAATGTACCGTCCCGGCGCGACGTGCTCACAGCACTGTCAGTTCCAATTTACAGAACGCGACCGACGTCTAAACTTAATACTTTAATAGCTTTATCTATTAACTTAGTGTTTTAACTTGACAGTTATACCTGATAAGAAGACGTATAAATAAAGTTACAACAGCCAGTAGTTCACCATTTCTTAAAGTGTTACACAGTAACTGTAAACCTGTCGGATGCAACAGAGCGAACGCACTGGATTTGCATTTCGCCTTACTTTAAAATGCTTTGCACAGTTGGCCAGACGCCGGTCGGTAACAACCGCAACAAGTAGCTGTATCCAAATGCAAGAAGACAGTTGTGTTGGACTGACAGCAAAGGATTCGTTTTCAAATACACTCTGGTATTCAATTCACGAGGACTGCTACTGGTACAAGCAAGTGGAATACATTCGCTGCGGGTCGGAGTGGGTCATCGGACCTCCTGTTACAAATTTGTGGGTTCCTTACTGGAGCGGAAAGCCTTATTTGTTCTGAAAGTGCCCCTGAAATTCTTCAATTGTCAACACTGATAGTGTGAGAACACAGAGTGTCACAGTCCGACACGAGTAGCTGTAGGCTGCTGGCAGTCAGATACGGTGATGGCTGCTGTGTGTCAACCAGCAATCTGTTCTGCAGTCAGGGTTGCTTGAATGGACAAACACAGGTAGGCTCAAATGTTCATTGACGTATTCCCTAAGAAGGTGGCGTTTTACAGAATTTTTAGAATCAGAAGTAACAAGTGTCTTTTTTTGGTTGTGTCATACCAGACGGTGTAAGGTTACATGGTGTTTGTGATGTATGGAGCATTGGTGGAATGGTGATGGGAGGGGGGATCACATTGCCACGCCTTCCACACATGGATTGGCCTGAGAATGAAGCCGGGTCTCCGCAGTAAGATGCCATTGGGGTGCTTGAGGCGACTTTGCAATGATAACTTTACGAACTATGGCAGAGGGTACTGCATAATCTCGTGTCATGAGCCCTTTGAACCAACTTCATGATCGGTCCGTTAGCCATCAACTCACATACTTTCAGACAAAACGAATTCCAAGACTCTGGACCAATCAGTGGCCCGGTCCGAGTCAATTGACAGTTCTTGGGTTTCCTTTTCACTTGGTAAATAAGCAGAGAAAAACTGAAAGGGGACATAATTTATTTTAACCCCCCCTCCTCTCGCCGCAAAAACTTTTATGCGTTTGAATTTACACAGAATGTTCACATATGTCTGACGCAGTCTTGTTTTTCTCATTAGCGGTCTTACACTCAAATTATACTCAGACCAAAAGAGTAATTTAAATTTAAGTTAGGACAAACGTCTTTTCAAAGAGCAACTTTGTCAATATTTTCTATAAAACTAAACTCAAGATTCAAAATTCAACAAAACTTTCTCTCGATTCTTTCAAGTTCCATCCGAACTCCAAGTCGCTGCTGTCAGCCCGAGGTTTCACTGAATTCTGTTGTCGTGAAACACTGAAAATTCTCAGCACCATTAAGTGCTTCATAATTGATACAATAAAATCACACGAGTTAAACTGACTTAGCATTCAACATTGCTGTGCCGCAGTTCGCTGTTTCTTACTGCGCAGAATAGGGAATTGTATTGCAGCCATTATGTTTTCTGATTTAAAATATTGCACATTTAAAAATCAAAAGATCCTCAGTTCTGTGCCCAGTCACGTTCTGTAGTCACAATGAGATTAGTCTGAGGGCCGCAAAAAATGTAGTGTCGGGACACATGTGGCCCCGCTTTGCGTGCTGCAGACTCCAACATTTCGGGTGTCAACCAGAAGGAGGAGGAAATGAAAGTGTCCGTTTGTATTGTCAATCAACTGTCAAACAAAACTCGATTTAGCGTGAAAACCAAATAATTTTTGCCGCATACCAAACGCTACATGTTTCGACCCACCAAGGTTATTATTGGGCTATTTTAATAAAAACATAGTGATCAACTTCCCGGAAGGAAGGCGGCTGAAGCGTGAAGCTGGTTATTTACCTCTCTACAGTGCCGACGTCAGGAATGAGTAAAGCTATACCTTTGCACCCTACCTGCTGCCATGGTTTGGACAGGGAAAATTTACTTTTAATTTCTTTATAATGACTTGTTATTTTAGGTCGAAACATGCACACTTTGCTGTAGAAAACAAAGAAGCAATTATTGAAGTTGTGTTTGACTGGCAAGAACACATCGGCCACCACGCAGCCAGCGCAATTCGGTGTGCGTGTCTGTGGGCAGTTAGGCACAGCAAACTTCAGGACACAGTTTCAATATCAAGCTGCTATCAATTGCAAAAATTTATGAATAACCAGCCTTAAATATATAAAATATCCTCAACAGCGCAGTAATAATAAAATAAACGATTCTTAGAAACATAAAATACATTAAACGATTGCAGGACAGTCTGTGTCCACAAAACATGAAATCTACTACTCACTTAATGAAAGAGAGAGACTGACTGAGCTGAGAGAGGTCTGTGCAATAGCAGGAGAGTGGGGGAGCTGACTGGCCAGTCACGTGATCTCATCCCGATTTGTTTGAACCAGTACGACAGTCAGAAACAGAGGTGTCAAGATAGGTCAGCAAGGAAGGCCAAAATAAAACACAGTAATTCACGAACGTGCTACACAACAAACTAGTCGGACTTGCAATATTACCCACAGCGTACGTGGGTGATTGTTTAAACAAGCCGTGTGTTGTTCTGATGTGAACCAAAGACATGTCTCTGTCTATGCAGCATGGCGCCTCGCAATGACGTGCAGCCTTTTGCCTTATGGTGGAGCCCCATGCTCCGAGAAACGCCCCCAAAATCTGCAGAACTATTTCTCAAGGACAAACAACGGGACGACGGCGCTGAGGGTCTGTGGCGTGTCCATGACGGCCTCTATGACCTCTCGTCCTTCGTAGACAATCATCCAGGTGGATCAGAATGGCTACGTCTCACAAAGGTCAGTCTAGAGTTGAATTAATTGAAAATAAAAAATACAAGAATGGTAATTAGCTTGCAGGAAAGTAACTGAGCCGAGATACTGTGATGTGCAGGTGAGAGGGCAGGGGAGGAAATCAGCGTTGAGGGGTGAGGAAGACGGACGGACGGACGGACAGACAGACGGACAGGCAGGCAGGCAGGCAGGCAGGCAGGCAGGCAGAATTGTTGTAGAGGAACCGAGAGACTAGGAAGCGGAAACTTGCTACAGGGAGTGAAGTGTGTGTGTGCGGAGCAGGAACCGTGGTGTTCGCAGTGGCAGTTGGTATTTGGTAACAGACAAGTAGCACGAACATCACTCCTATTTGGCTATTAAACGCGACGTTTCTTTGCATTTCTGAGATAACTGTGACAGTGTTTTCTTCTAATCTGGCGATACGTGTTAGAGGGACCTACAGGGACTTCCGGTCGGATTTATAAATATTACGAAATTCGGTGTTCTTACAGCGGTGGTGATGGACACTCAGCGTCTCAGTGACGGTAGGCCGTGTTGACTGCTGACAGTAACTGTACCATCCGGAACGTTGATACGTCACAAAAGACTGTTTTCTCCCGTTAACACATGTAAGACTCTTTTGATATCAGATCGACCATTCGCAAGATCTGTACGTACAAGCTTAGGCCAAGTTATACTTAGAACCTGGCACATGATTGCTACAGAGTGTCACACGGTCACTGAATTTTTCTCAGGCCCTTACACTTGTTAACCTGTACGTACACCTTGTGGACATGATGTATTATTTGTTAATGTTACAGTACGTGGTATATATATTTACCACTAGGCTGTAACAGGATAAACAAGAGCAGGTATGTCATAACCTCTCAGTATTCATGGCTTCCTGTCTGTACTACTGTTTGTGTTTTAAAGGTTGTTCTGTCCTCCACAGGGGACAGACGTCACCGAGGCGTTTGAGGCTCACCACGTGACGACAGCAGCAGCCCACATGCTGCGGCACTTCTACGTGCGGCCAGCCTTCACACCACGCAACTCGCCGTACACGTTCCATGAGGTACGCAGTAACTAAATTCAGTGCAGCACCAACTGCTGATTTTTCGACGCTTTGTGCTTACAACGCCGCCAGCTATGTGCGGCTTTTCGGAAACCTTTCTCATGCATTTCTCTCTGTTGCTCGTCTTTGTCTTCGTTGCCGTCTAACTTTAGGGCGGAAAATTATTGATCCGCTTGATTTACTAATTGCGCCCTCTGAAACACAAACCGTACCGTCACTATGGCTACATGGTGTGTCGGGTAGCTCAGTCAGCGTAGTGACAGTGTAACCGGAGGGACAATTAAAAACTGGGGTTTGAATCCCAGCTGAGGCACAGGCGCTGTAGTGGGGCCGCAGAGACCAGACGCCTGACGCAAGGTATGGCGCTGTCACAGCCTGGAGCTCCTCTAAGTCGCCACTATAGTTACACGCTGCAGTTCTAAACAAGAGAGGAAATTCCACTTTTGGGGTCTTTACAGTCGTGTGCTCAGGACGCCCTTCTTCTGCTGCACGACGCTGTTTGACGTCTCACAAGATTGGAATTGGGAAGACAGGAAATTTCCTTAGAGTAGAACAGCTTGGCGGGGCAAGTGAAAATTAGTGACCTTGCTCACCGTGGGAGGTGTGGTAACAAGAACGTCAGTGGCAATATTGGTAGCAATGCTAAGTCTGGTAACTAAGTTAACAATGTCAGTCACAGAAGTACTGGTAAGGTTATGAAACACCATACATGGTAAGGCCGCGTAACTGCAGTAGTCATAGCTGTACGTAGATATTTGTAAAAAAAAATATGTCTTATTTTATACGATTTTAACCAAACTAGATTTTTTTTCAGAGATTTAAGTAAAAAACGCTCCACATAAAATTTCATGAAAATCCGTTTAGTGGGCTCCAAGCCGTTCCATACGGACGGACTGACGGATATGGCGAAGCAAGCGTGCGCGTTTTGCAATTATACAGTTACTGAACCCCACTTCATAATGCATGGTGTTTGTTTTGCTGATAATTCTACGCAGTTACTCAGTTGAATGTTAGTAGGCACGTGACACATTGTCAGTACAATTAACTTCACTAAACGCGATGTAAGAAAGACGTTCAATCTAAGTTGTCTTACAGCCACCGCATTTTCCTTCAACACACATCCGCGACATGTGGGTAATTATATTAATGCCTGAAGGCCAAGAAACTTCTTGCTGCACTCCACAGAAAGTAACCTTTCCTGTTCTTGTGTGTATTAATGCGTTCTGCGAGCGGTTGCATGTTTGTCCTTCTGCAGGATGGCTTCTACAGAACTTTAAAACGCCGAGCTCGGACTGCCTTGGCCGGGGTTCCCCGGGGCCCCAACTACGCCTCAGCACTCATCGCTGACCTTCTGGCTCTGGGCTCAGTAGCCTTCTCCGTGCTGGCCGCCTGCAGCAGCAGCTACGCGGTTGGAGCTTTGGCCGGGGTCCTCATAGCGCTGAACGTCGTTTCGGCACACAACTTCCTGCATCAGAAGGACAACTTCCGCATGTACTACTTCAACCTGTCATTCATGTCTTTCAGGTGCGTCGTCTGAGGAAAAGGAACAAGTGTCTGTCGTTTACTGTCAAGCAGTTTCAAGTGTCAGCAATACCTGGACTACAAAAGGCAGAATTCTAATTGTTTCTGCTTCTCGCACAGTTGCAAAACTTGGTCTGTCATATTGAGGAAAGAACATAGGCTGAATGTGTTAGAGACTGGGGTACTGGGGAGGTACTTGGGTCTAAAGGGGAGTAATGTGTTACAGACTGGGGTACTGGGGAGGTACTTGGGTCTAACGGGGACTAATGTGTTAGACACTGGAGTACTGGGAAGGTTCTTGTGTCTAACGGGGAGTAATATGTTAGAGACTGGGGAGGTACTTGTGTCTAAGAGGGAGTAAGTGAAAGTAGACATAGAAAAGTGCTTAACGTGGGGCTTTGTATTTAAAATACTCAAATATCATTAACGTGATGAAACAGAAAAAGATGTGATTCGTTTGGCATGTGGCATGCACGAGAACGAAAAGAAATGCGTGCAAGTTTATAGTTGAAAAACGCGACAATAAGGGACACCTTGCAGTGCCTAGACGTCGTTCGAAAGACACTACTGAAATAAAGCTTTAAGATATAAGGTAGGAGGTGTGGACTGAATTACTCTAGCTGAAGATAGGAAAAAGTGTCAGGCTAGTTGCTTAAAGTGGGTACCATAATTTGTTAGCGTTCTGTCATCACAACGGCGAGTTAGAAGATCGCAGGTGCCATAAGGGCGAATATTGTTTGACAAAGGGAAGGCACCGTCCAATGCCACCAGTCAGCACTCACCGCTGTGCTAACTGTCACTGTGGCAGTATGATTTGTACGACTTCTGGTCTTCTTACGTATGATCCTAACCTGACCGCTCGGTGACCCGGCATTCCTTTATATTTTCTGAACCACCCAGAATTCTGCTGTACAAACAGCTCTACTGCGGTGTACTGCTTACAAACTCTGTTTTTAAATGAACTATACTTAATAAATAAAAAAGTAAATAAACTCATCTTTTGATTTTCGTGGAGTTAAGCTCCAAGACCGCCCCGAGAAAAGCGAAAATCAGGGAATAATTGATGCTCTCCTTAACAGAATATTTTAGTATTTTTTACTGTTTACTTCAACCCCTTTTTGAATATCATGCGGGGTGGCTCAAAGGCTTGTGCAAGTTGTCGAAAAATTTCGATGTTTCTGTCCACTGAGGGGTCCGAGAGAAACAATTTGTCGCCGGGGTAAATCCGCGAATACGGAAAACCTCGAAGTACGGACCGGCAAAAAGCGAGGGATGACTGTAAACACACCGTGTTCAGTACTCTGCGTACTTACCAGGTTAGCGGCTGGAAAACCGAGTGCCTTCAGGAACAAGAGCTGAACCTCTTTGTCAAACCGTTCAGATCGGCCCTGAAACACACACAGCCTCTACAAATGTGTACCGGGATGAATTTTCCCTGGACTAAAGCTGCCGGGCTATAAGTTTTGCATTCACCTCCACTGATACCATAGTTAAGCTGTCCAGCCACCACCATTTGGCACTCTATTTAAGGTGTCTTGTCACGTTTATCTAGTGCTGTGTTTAACACTGCGTGGAGCCACGCAGGGGGCCGACACGTTAGCGCGAGCGAAAAAAAATGGTCGCTTTTGGCGGTACGATTTTTGCACGCAAAGTTTTACGACTTCTTCGTGTGGAGTTTGTTTTGTGAAAAGTAATGAAGGTGTAACAGAACACAGTGTTTTGTGAAAAGTAATGAAGGTGTAACAGAACACAGCAAGTCGGAGCGGGGTGAGGGGAATTGAAAGTTGTTGGGCGGACATCCAATATGATGACTGCACAGGCAGGGGCAGTGCGTGGATATGCTGACAGTGGTCTGCTCTGAGACTTGTGATGACTGGTTGTTGAGGAGCACTTGCTGGCTGAGCACAGTCCGTGCTGGTGCACACGCAATCCCCAGCTTATTGCTGCTCACTGTGTTCACAGGGACTGGCGAGTGGGCCACGCCATGAGCCATCACCTGTTCCCGAACTCGCTGCTGGACCTCGACATCTCCATGTTCGCACCATTGTTCCAGTTCCTGCCAGATCCTTCCAAGACCTGGTGGGGTCGCTATGGGCCCTGGATATACAGCCCGCTGGTCTACAGCATCATGTTTTACGGACACATGTTCCTCAGGTGATGAAATGTGCTTGTTGGTAATTTGTTTAAACTCTTAAGTTCTGAATGTAACCAACAACATATATAAGTATTCAGATCGTACCGCGCAGTAAACACTCTCCTTATCAGTTATAAAAACCAGTCAGTTAATGTTGTATAGGGAAATAATCGCTGCTTGTTCTTAGATCCACACAAAACACATACATACACTGTGTGGGCAGAACGTAGAATTGCTGAGTGTTAAACTGATGGTATATATAGTGACCACTGTGCGGTACATATAGTGACCATTGTGCGGTACATATATTGACCGCTGGACTATATAAAGGATCAAGTGTGCAGTCAGTAACTCCGGCTGTATGTACTTATAACGTCACTGATTGGAAGGCAATGAATAATGGACTGAATATGTTGTAGAAGAGACTTTTGTGACCTACTTGAAGATACCATGATCCCTCTCTGTGAGTAC
>JGI20169J29049_11449334_pt1 | contig 13185 bp, 4 predicted proteins | sample TergutNc150P1_FD_29049 | JGI IMG/M metagenome (IMG submission 29049) | reverse complement strand
AAAAGTGGCTACAACACATACAGAGGATGGACACAAACAGGATACCTAAACAAACACTACAATATAAACCAAAAGGACGAAGACACATAGGACGACCAAGCAAGAGATGGAGGGACCAATTTCATTTTGAGGATACAAGGAACAGGAATCAAACCTACTCCTTCCTGAACATGATGATGATGATTTGTTCTGTGATGTTTCTTATTATGGTACGTGGTCTGTGACTGTATTGTATATAAAATTGCCCTCTTCATTGTGTTTATTTATTTAGACTGTTGTGTGCTATAAGTCTGTCTATAGTCTGTTGAAATTGTAGAATTTCAATTCAAGTTATGTTACTACCCAAGACACCTACCTGCAAGAGACATTGTTTCTTTCAGTCATTCCATCAGTTGACAGAACAGAATGAGTGGTATTGCACTTACTCTGCAGCATGCTTGTTTTGTCAAACCTACACAGTAGCAGGCCTAAGTTTCTGACCACTATAAAATAGAACATGTATAAATTACAACCTCCACTATGAAGACTTAAATATAATATCAAATATGTAAATATATAATCTTTAAGTAAACTCAAGTCTTCTGGGACATGCCACTATGTCATTTGGCAAGTGGTTACTGCTAGGATTGCTTGACCCTGAAGATGAAAGCAATATGATCATTTAAAACATTGGAATCTGCTCTTGCGACAACACTGCATCATATTCCCAAAGACTTGAGTATTCAGCAACTCCACTGTGAAACCTCAAATCTCACAGTGTTTAATTGTATGCATCTGTAAAAACACATTAAATTGGACTGCAGTTGCATGTTTCCCTGTCTTTGTGCTGAAAAGGCAGGGAAAATGAGGTCTACTTCACTGCCCTTCTAAAATTAGTTATTTTTCTTAATAGATGCTTTCCTAACATGGTCACTAGCAGGATATCTTTCAGTTGTCTTCTATTGTAATGGAATTTTTCTGTGAAAGAAAAGTATAAGTAAAGAGCAGTCATAATTATTCATTTCTAGGAAACACAACATTGGTCTAAAATTATGCCAAGCCTCCAACAGCAGAAAGCCATAAATTTGTGAACAGAATGAAACAATCATTATGACTGTTCCTCTTCACCAACATTAAGCCAACACAGTAATAAAGTCACATAAAGATGAGTGGAAACAAACTGTACATATATACCCAACATTATGAGATTATTCACCCCATCCAAGTGCATTGTATGAACATGTGGTGCAGTAAAATTTATGCCTTCCTTCCACAAATATATCTTGGTTGCAGGACCATAAATTCATTTACCTTATTTAGAAAAAAAGGATGTCACTTCTGCCAGACATTTATTACAGAGGAATTATTACAATATACTTCTTACCTCAATTCAACATTTATTAGAAAGGAATTATTATGCCATAATTCTCACCTCTATTAAAAATATATTTATAGGACTAATTTTTCTTCATTGTCAGTTGTAATGGCAGAATGTAATACAAACAGCATTGGCTGTTCCTGTATATCAAAGTGGACAGCGCAGTCGTTGCGCCTATCCGCGACTTCATTTATCATTTGACCGATAACTTTTTCGGCAGTTGCCCTGCCCACCCCAACCCCCTCGTCCGCTCTGTAGGAAACTACACCCTAACTGACCTCCATCGCCAGTATAAGAAATACAAACACAAACGGCCCAAGCACCTTCTTCTCTAGCCATTCACCCAACTGCCGCAGCGTTTTTTCCCTTTGTACTTGTTTTTCACTGCTACACTTATACATACCTAACACGGTAGATACTCTGTCACTCGCTTCTGTGAATGACAACTATGGCAAATTGGTTAAAGGAACAATTTTGTAACCTTATGTATCTCGCTGAATTTTCTGTGCAATAAATCTCTTAAAAAAAAATAAGGACCGTGCAGGACTCCAAATGGAACAGTCAGTCATTGAAATTAATATAAAAATAGCCACTCATATATCAACGCTACCAATTGCAGTACTGGTTACAGCTAGGCATAATATGTATGCAGTGAATAACTACCTAGTGAAATCCAGCAAGCAGGATCCTTCTTGAGAAGCTTTCATGTGGTCATCTAGTCACATGTATGTATGTATGCTTTGAGTATATTGTTGTAAGCTGTGATACTGCAGCCAGTAAAGTGCTTCATATGACATGTCTTGAATTCCTGCTGAAGCAGCATCAATTCCAGTCCCACTCGAATATCTTTTCCCAATAGATAAAAGGATCCAGAACATGAAACAGCTAATCACCTCCACTAAGGTCTTGAATTGGTGGAGTTCTTATTTTCATGACCCTGGAAATAACTTAATAGCATGGTGTGTACCTACACAGATGTTACCTGTATCTTTAGGTGCTACTCCAAATTATGAGGCATTTCATGCTATAGAAGACATGAGAGGTAAACTACTTGACTACAAAATGGACTGGTAGATTACAAGTAGAGTTGTCCTTTTTTATCATCAAATTCATAATGCAGGAACTAAAAATGCTTTTGCAAGGGTTGTTAGTGTGAACAATATATTTACCTAATATCATCTTTCTCAATGCAAGTAATGTTAACTACTCGTATTTCTAGGTACAATACAAGAATGAGATCCACAACTTACCCTGATCAGCGATAAGAACACACAAGGATTCGGCAAAACAGTCAGCTGCTAGCTGAGCAGTTAAAGGGCTTGCAGTTTTAAGAAATCTTAACACTGAAAGTGAAAGAACAGGGTTGGACAAACAAGGACACTGCCTACAAGTATGCCTGACATTCTGTCTATGCTAAAGTTTACAAATGCTTGTTTAGGAAGACAGAGAAAGCAAGCCATTTTACTGCAATTTTTAAGTCTGGTTAAAGGGAATTTAATACAATTCATACAGAAATTTGTGCACTGTTCTTACTTGTGGTTCTCTTTGTGCAGTTTAGAAAATCCAAGGTTTATTATGAGGCAAATACCTGTCTCATAGTTATGTACATTAAGTACAGAGATGCTGAATGTATGTAATGCTTAAAGGAAAGTTTCTTCAATTCACAGTTCACGTTAAGTTACGTTGACACCACCTGTATCAATAAAAACAAATTGCCATGCACAGTTTCCCCCTTTCTTTGTGTCCATAGGATCAAATGGTTCTATGCCAAGAGTCTCCTGTAAAGTAGAAATGGGAAGTCTGATTTTCCAGGACACAACTTCAACCAGTCATAATATTGTATTAAAAATCCACATATTACAACAGGATTATGAATGTTCTCAATATACCACACATTAAATTTGACACATATCAAGGATGTTGGTAATTTTGTGTGTATAACAATGTAAAGTACAAAGGCTTCAAAGTATAAACCTCTATGATGGTATGCAGTCATTGTTCTTATACTGGAGTGAACAAGAAAGCAGTACAATAGAGATATTTGCCGAAGTCAAGTAAACAATCTCTCTTTATCTAATGCCAACAAATACATACAATATCACATCATTTATATAAACAAATTTCATTACTATCTTTCTATTCCTTTGTTGTTTCAGTTTCTCTTCTTTCCCCTGCAACCAGAACAGTTATGTTGCAGAATTACAGACTAATAAAAAGCTGCATGAATTTATATCAAAAATAAACTTTAAAAGAAGTGTTTTTAATTTATGCTGTAGAAGCACAGATAAAGTAATAAGTAAATACTTTAAATGACAATTCTGTACCTTGTTTCCTTTAAACATACTGAGAAAATTGCTAGTGAAATTGGACAAGGATGATGATAAAACAAGTTTTAGCAAGAAGTGAACTTCAAAGGCAAATATTTTCAAAGAGATGTAAAGCCACCATAAGGCGTCCTACATGAATAAAGTATTTAGTTTTGAAACTAAAGCAGTTGGCAGTGATGCAGTCAGTTTCTTTATACAAAACATAGCTCCAATATGTGACTCAAATTGAAGATACCATTCATTAATTCTCACAAATACAAAGAAGGTAATGTAATTAAACTAGAGAGACAGTAAATAGTGATGAATACATAAAATATAATTAATTTTCTTTGAATTCTTCACACTCACACACAACCTATTATAACACATTCACTTCAACCCATTGCTATCTTTGGACTTTGGATATTATTGCAGTTATGCCATATATATTTTCAAAGCTGTGATTGAGCAATAATATCTTGTAGATACTGGCTACATCCCTGTTTGCATTACAGAATTACTGCAATGTGATCAGAGATGTCAGATGGGAACAAAAGTGCTATGAACTGTCGTTTCTATACTGGTATATTTCATGTAACAGCTGCACGCAACAGATAAACCCACCAGTAAAAATTCCAATCCTGTAATTAGTAAGAAGAATTAAATAAAGTAACTTTGTTGACTTGATGTATCTTTATGCCAGCTATGGGGCTAACTGGACGGAACTAACATGTGATGTAGATCAGAGGACAAAATTATGACGGAAGTAATGTATTATAATATATTCAAAATAGTGGTCACCACTGTTCCTTCAGAGAAGTGTCTTTGCAGTATCCCAATGAAGAACTGTAGATGAACCAAGATAATTCCAGACAGTGTTTGAAACGTAAATATTTCCCAAGTACGGACAAGCCTGTTACACAAAAAGTTTTAAAGTTTTCCATTTTTCTTGGCAGTAGATATTCAGATGGTGAGTCCATTTCATTTTGAGGTGATAGTGGGAAGTTAATTTTACAAATAAGTTATAGGAAACCCATAATGATTTTGTCCAACTACATTAAAAGTTAAAAAAAGGAAATATTAAACCTTTTGAATTTAATAAAAATTTCATATACCACTGATAAGAAAGTACAGTAAAATTCCTTTAACCCCCACATCTGATAACTCAGCACTCCTGACAATCTGGCACGTGAAGAAGGTAGTACTCAGTACTTCTACCAGAAAAAAAAGCTTAATCAGTGAAACAGGCAGATCTGAGGGTCATGTTCAAAAAGAGCTCCAAGAGTGTCTTTACCTCAAATGTTGTGGTATGTCCTGACCCCTTGTCTCCTATTCCATTGACTTCATCAACTTTGAAGATGGAGAACCAGAATTAAAGAAATATCCAAATGGAACACTCCTGTGATTAATGGTATAGCACAAGTATAAGAGCAGAAACAAAAAAATTACCTGTGGATAATTATGTCAGTAGAGACACTGTCTGATAATCCAGATTATCAGGTAATCCAGCACTGTCCAATCCCATGGGTGGTGGATTAATGAAAATTTACTGTATTATGCAATAGAAATGTATACTTTATATAAAAATATACTGGAAAAACGTCCACAAAGGCCAATAAATCCAACACAATGTGCGCTGTATTGAAAGTATACTGAAATGGACAAATTTCTCAACTTCAAATATGATGACACAGAAAGCAAGATTCAAAACGTTTTGCAGCAGAAGATTAATACAATATGTTTGTATAAGCCAACTTATCTTAGGAAGGTTACACATTAATAAATACCATGTTCTGGCAGCTAGTTATCATGTCAGCATGTTTTAGAAACCTGGTACAATGACCTGGCATATTTCATGATCGACACTTTAAAAATTCTCGTATATTTATCTTTTTGATTACTTAGAAAAGCTGTACCATCCATTGTTGCTTATCACATTCTGAAAATGTACATTGAGTGGGGCCTTGCCATATAAACTGCCTGTATCAGTTGACTTCCATCTGAAACTGACATTTGTGCTGCAACATTAGTGGAAGTCATATCACTACACATCAGACACATCTTTGCTTGGTGTGTCTGCACACACGCATGCACACACACAAGCACACATACAGACACGTACACCCTAACACACACTAACACATCTTTGATGATAGCAGGAACATTTCGAAGTTCCTTTTATACATAGCAGTTTGTTTATAAGTTTGTTTATATATATATTATTAAAAAAACTAATATCTTTATTAAAACACAACCTAATGTTTTCTGTATATTTCTTTTCTTTCATATGCATGTCTTTGCTCAATGTTTGTATACCCAAAGCCAGTGTATCGAATTGTTTCTTTGGTTATTACTCTAATCACACATGAGTCATTAGTTGCAGCAGTCACTTGACTTGGAGCACCACCAATAGTTTCAACAGCCTTTCGTTAGTGCAGCTGACAGACACAGGAACAGGAGTAGCTCAAAGCAAGGAAGGGATCACACTAGCACTTTCTTTTGTTAATCACAGGTTAGTGGTATCAAGTTAATGCCTTTTTTTCCTCTCTTTTTTCTTTCTTTTTTTTTTGTCTCATTAAGCATGTTCATACATACAAAAGAATCTTGACCATATTTTCATTGCTCCTCCTCATGCCATTTCTGGTTTGGAGTGGGCTGGGTGGAAGATCATTGCATCTTGTAACCATTTAGTGCTTCTAATTTCATGACTATATCATTGAAATGAAATAAATGCAAGGTTAGAGCAGATCTGATAGGTGATTGTTGGAAGAGTGCGATGGCTTCTGTTGGCTCTCATTCTTAAGATTCTTCTTCTCCTGCTCTATAGCCAGTATGGAGGCCATCTTGTAGTTAATAGGCCCATATGAGCGATAATCCACATCAGCATAGTCCAGGTCAGAGAATTCCGGCCGGAATGGCTGTAAATGACAAGTTACATGATAGGAAACTATTCTCTCAAATAGGTAAGAAAATTTGTGTTACTTCTTATTTTGTGAAGCTTCTAAAAATTCTTTATTGAAATCAAGCATTCAAAACACAACATGCAATTGCAATGGATAAGTGTACTTTTATCCACAAAGGATTAATGCTTTTCACTAACTGATCTGCAGGCACAGTTTTATTAAATGTATTTAAAAACATGACATTGTTATAATGACTAAATATGTTTCAGGTGGTAAAATAATAACTATCAGCAAAATAAAATAATTTTAAGTAATATTTATTTGCTCTTTAAAGTTAGCGCATCCATCAACTTCAACACTGGAGCTGGCAATATTAGGAAGACGAGGGGAGTAAGTTGCACTTGTAACATGCTTATGAATGGGAACAACTTTAAATCTATTGTCTGTTAATATGTTGGAAATTAGATGCTAATATATTACTTTAATATCCTAACCTGAACACTGTATACCATACTGATTTACCATTGAACACTGCAGACAGACAACAAAATTGAGAAAACTGAAGTTCTGACTTAGAAATATTGCATTTCTTAACAGCACCAGGACCAATAAGTCCAAGCATTTGTTTTGTATACTCCTAAGTAAAACTCCGTTCATTTACTTGTGCATGACTGCAATGAATAATAATTATAATGAACCACATCACACAACAGACATGCAATAACAGAGATACTTCACATCACACAGTAATGATCTGTTCCAACTTTCTTCAAAACAATTACTCTACTCTCCAGTAACACATTTATCATTGGCATGGAGAAACAAATACTCATGCATCAACAAGGTAGTAGTTGGAGTGCCATCAGACAACTGATAACATACAGGTGCTCAAAAGATGTGTAAAAGGAGTAAATACTGCTGCCTCACTTGAAATTATTCACCATATAATAGTTCCAACCTAACCAACCAAGGTAGAGTACAGGAAGTTATACCTACAACTTCTCTCTATGCCAGTTTGCTTCTTCTAAAAAATGTATGTAACGCTGGCTTTGGGGCGTTCCTGTTGAGAAAATAGACATGTTAAATGGTTGCAATGTATGTCACAACAAGAGTCTTGTTAATAAATAATGCTAAAGGTTGTGTACTAATCTGTACATCGTTTGAGCACCTCCATGTATCATACATACATTGTTCGGATTAAGGGGAAATGGGTATTAGATGATGGGTGTGCCTTTATTGATGACAGTGTATAATCAAATCAACGTTAAAAGGAAATGGAAATTCAGAGTATCAGTATAAGACAGGTAGGTTGAATACTTATATTTCCAAATCTTTACAGAATAATCTACTTCTTGCACCAGTGATTAAAAAGTTGCCATTAATTAAAAACTTACAGAAATCATTTGTACAGCTTCTAATACAAGAAACTGGATACAAATATAGATATATTATAAATGTGAATCTTGTGCTGGCATTCATGTGTACCAAATATTTAGAAATGAGAAAAGAATTACATCAATTATGAGATATTGGAGGGAGTAAAAGGCACTCACAAAAGACACTGTATGAAACAAGACAGGCAATGTACGTATAATGCAACATTGAGGCGCATTTGTGTAACCATTTTTGCCATGGAAGAAAAATAATTATTAAATATTATTAGTGTGTGTCTGTATTCTTGCATAGCATTATATTGCCATCTGTGGCCTGTCTGGCTGTATCATATTTTTCCACATTATCTCATAAATGGCATGATTTTCACAAGAAGTTTTTGAACATAAAATGTATGTTCTGATATTTTCTACAAACTTTTATCCAAAATATTTCTCATTCTAAGAATTAATGAATGAGTTATTTCCATAAATGTACATAAGTTTTCATGTAAAGTACCCATTATTATTGTCAGACTTCAATGAAACTTGAACCTTCTTGACACATTTTTGAAAATACTCAAGTATCAAATTCTGTGAAAATCTGTCCAGTGGGAGCCAAGTTGTTCTGTGTGGACAGACAGACATGACAAAGCTACCAGCCACTTTTCGCAATTTTTCAAAAGGGCCTAAAAAGTGTAATGTATTTTAGCTGTCTTCTGTTCAGTTTCATGTATTTCCAGTTCAGTAGCCAATTGCCTGATGACCTGATACAAACAAAAATGTCCCTTGAGATGCAGAATAAAATGGCTCATCTGCAATGGAATCAAGTACACTAAGTAATGTACAGCTCCAACTTTTTCACGCATAATACGAAAATTTAGTTTGATAATTCTACAGATGGCCTGCAATAATATTTATTTTACATCTGTTATCTGTTCTTAATACATATAGAAGAGAGTCAGTTTTCTTCTGTTACCTGTCCTTAATACATATAGAAGAGGGTCAGACAGAAAGTGCTACATCCTGCTTTCTATTGCATGCTATTTACAAACTGGGCATGTGATGCTTCAAATAATTATACCACAACATTGCTGAAGGCACGGTTAGGCCCATTTTCTTCTTCCACTTTGAACAATAGCATGTACTTCCATTTAGTATATGTTACTCTCCTTCATTTGCAGCCTCTGGCTCATGGCATTATGCAGTGCCTCTTTATCTGTGTAGTTGTTTCCTCATGGGCCACCTTTCCAATGAACAAACAGGTGAAAATTCTGATGGTGCAAGTTTGCAGCTGTAGGGTGGTTGCGGCAACACTCCCCATCCAAATTTCGTGATGGTCTCTGTGATGCGTACACTTATGTGTGGCCTAGCCTTGTCACAGGGCAGCAGCAATGCTGACACATTTCATGCGGGATGAAAATGAAAATGTGAGCCTTCAGACTTTGTATTTTCAATAAAACAGTCAGAGTTTACTTTTGTCCTCCAGGTAAGAAGCTCACATGCATAACACCTTTCTCATACCAACAGCATGTAGCCACAACTTTTCCCACTGATGGCGCTCTTGAATATATTCTTTCTTTGGATTTCACGTAGCACAGTTACATCAATTGATATTGAATTCAGGTTAAAAATGGTGGCCCCAGGTTTCAGTCCAAATGAATTGCAACTGGAAGCCCTCACATCCTGCATCATTTCAGTGCAAACAATCAGTACCAATTGCTTTCCTTGCATCTTTACTTACAACTACCATCAAGCAGACAGTGGAAAAGACAAACTCTTCATCAGTTTCCATTACACAGCCTTTGCCACTGGATAGGGTGTACCACAATTCATTTGTTATGCAATAGTCACTGTGTATCATTTCATGAATCTGGTAGATATCACCAGGCATTACTTCAGTGCAAGGATGAGCATTTTTGGTTTGTCATGAAATTATTCTCCTCCTACTTCAGTTTCTTTAATTCATTTTACCCATCCCTGAACAGTACTCACATTCACAATTACTTAACCACACAGTCTGAGAAAATGTTTATCAACACAAAACAGTTTCTCACTCTCAACATCAAAGTACTCAGTCATTGCTCATTCATTGAAAATGCACAATGTCTGCCATTTTAGAATCAGCAGGGGTACTGCAATCTGTCCAGTAAATGAGTGAGAATATTCGACTTCACAGATGTAGTGGTTATTGACATGAAATAAAAATGTAAAGAGATAAAAAATAGGAGGAATTTCTTTCTGATTGCCCCTCATACTTGTGACCAAATATTTAAATATTACTGTGACAACAGAGCAAGAAAAAAATTAAAGTTAACTGTAACTGATTTTATTGCAATACTCTCAAATCAGCAATAGGAGAATCCAAAGATTGTTGAAACAGAGCATTACTAGTTCTATACTAAACAATTTTCATACACAATAATTCATATTGCAATGGTTAAGTAACTTGCAAGACCAAGTTTTAGGTGCCAATTCACTAGCAGGATTATTTAGAATAAGACATTTGTATACTTTGTTCTTATGCAAGTCAATCTTGTATGTCCTGGTTATTTCAAACAGAGAGAGCATTAGAAGGAAAAGAGTGGGACACTGCTCATTATTCTTAGTTATCTTTATTGTAGCTAGAGACACACACAAAATTATGTTAATATTCTCATGTATATCAGATTTACAGATAAGGTGTGCAGATATGTTATGACTACCATTAGTAGAGGTTACATTAAAAAATCACAAGCACAGCAGTGTTTCTGGGGGACTAAATATGGCTTAAGAATGGAATCATTAAAATGTTTTTGGATAAACTTGAAGTCACCTCCATATGTTAGTTTTCTTTGCAGGTATTAAGGTTTTCACAGCAGTGTAGTCAAGAATTCAAGAATTCCATTTTGCTGAAATTTAATGCTATGTCATTGTGTGGGTGGTTCTTGTTCCGAAGGAACTACTCGCCTTCATTTTCAAGAGTTCAAGGTCCATGAATCTTAAACCCTCGAAGATAAACCATTTACCAAGCAATTAATTTTATTTATTTAAATTTTTAACTTTATATTTGAATCTAAGATTATTTTTTAATAATTATGACAAAGTGAATAATATTTAATGTCAAATTTGGGGTGCATGAAGGCAGAAAGGGTTTCCTGAGACTCAGGACATGGGCACAGCCAAGCCACCTCTGTACTTCACTACAGGACCTACATCCCTGTTGGGTACTACTATTTAGATCCTCTGTTTTAATGTCAATGTATGTGGTTATTACACACACATACATACACATTATTAATACCAGCATTTATGCCTTCGGTTGGAGGAGGATACTACTTTCTTTACAAAAACAGTACTGACACAAGAATGGTAACCAAGAAAAACAGGCGTGACACAAGTGATTTTATTGTGGCCAATGTAAAGTTTTATTATAAAAATGGACATAGGGATTAAATGTAACTTATGTTAGATTATGTTCAATGTGACATATTTATATTGTTTGAAATACTACTTTCATTTTAAATTCTTAGTTATACAATGACCTGGTAAGATGGCCCAAAATTTAATCTGTATTGCATGTTTTGGTTACAAGGGTGTTACCAAACCAAGAATTTATATTCTTGGACTCAGTTGGTAAACCTATCAGAATACATTATGTATTCAATAATACACTGAATAGAAATATGCCCGTACCAACCTTTTCACACGTCAATCTCCTGTCCAACATCATGAAACTTCAAGATGGCATATTCTGTAGAGTTTTGTGGTGCTCTATAGTGTGGGAGGAGATGGGGTTCACGCCTGCCATTTGCTGCCAGGGCTAAGTCTGCATACACTATGCTATCTGTGACATAGGGTTCTGCGACATAATAAGGCTGTTGGTATTCCAAACGCATGGGTGGGAGATATGTCCTATTGCTGATGCTGCTGTTGGTCTTGCTGTTTTGCCTTGTGCTCCCACACAATGGCTGAGACTGTTCTTTCCCCCCCATTGCAATCGATGTTTGCTGGAGGTTCAGACTGGTAGTTTTGGTGTTGGGAGGTGTCAGTAGTAGATGATGTTGTGATGATGTTAGATTGTAGTGGTGGTGGTGATGATGATGGTGGTGCTGATGCTGCTGTCGGTTCTGTGGAGAAGTTTCCAAGCCATGCATGTTAGTGAGTGTTATTATAGCAGTTATACATATAATTAATTAGCATTAGTTCTTTGGAAAGCATGTGCAGAAAGATGATTTAAAGGGTTAGTTGTCATGGGAGAAACATAACATTTAACTGTTACAACAAATCACTATTAAGCATTGCCATTTCTGTGAATGTGAGGTTGCATAAAGGGAAATGCAAGAGGGCAACACTAGATACTTCAAAAGTTCGTAATTGACAACTTAGTTTTGCTTTCCATGACAGAATTTTAATAAAACCTACCAAATACTTCATAAACAGAAAGTCAGTGATTCAACTTGAGCATAAAATTTATAACTCCTTTACACAGTGTAACTGCAAATACCATTCACAACCATTTTTGAATTTGTAATTCCAACATTATGATAAAATTCCCCACAATAATCATAATCATGGTAATCATAATGTAGGCATAGAAAGAATCTATTAGGCCTGTTTGAGTTCAAAAGTACAGTGTAGCAATGAAATCTTCTTAACTGTATAGAAACCCTACACAAACACCTGTTTTCCTCACTGTGAATACCATCTCCACAACTAAGCAGTTCAAAATGTGATTGCAGTTACAGTAATGAAGGTGTGGACAGTATCACAAAGGATATCATACACAGGAATATTGATCTCCATACAATCCAGAATCTTAGATTCTTTGGCATAACTCATGTGTAAGAAATACTGTGCTGCACACACACACACACTACTTTCTAACAATCTGAATGTGGAAACAAAGTAACAAGAATGGAGACTGTTGATATATAGTCTTACATTCTCAACAAGCTTCTGACACTTACCATATCTTAATACCAGACGTATTCGCTAAAATGATATTAGCCAGTACTCTGTTGCCACGTCTGAATCATAAAACTACTCTGGTGGTGGTAATGGAATGTTTCAGAATAAATATGCAAAAAATTGGTTCTCTATCTCTCTTACAGTAACTGATCAACTTAACAGTGACTGAGTACTTGGTTTTTCACTTACAAAGTGAGATACAATAGGTTTTTCATACCGTGCATCCTTTAAGTATTATGATAAGGGTTACCAACAGATGCCACTTTCTTTTGTAATATTTCTTTATTTACACGTCTCTT
>JGI20169J29049_11449339_pt1 | contig 13292 bp, 7 predicted proteins | sample TergutNc150P1_FD_29049 | JGI IMG/M metagenome (IMG submission 29049) | reverse complement strand
TCCCGCCACTCACTGGCGCTTATTTATTGACTGTTCGAAAAAGAAACTTGCAGGCAGTTTTACCGCATAACGGTAACATTTAGCTTCAATACCGAAGCACACTCAGTCCATCCCAAGGAAACATGTGATAATTTAAGAATATTGTTTGACATGAACCTAAACCATAACCACGATTGATATTTATGCGGCGATATAAAGATTCTTGAAATGTTATTGGGACAACTAGGAGGATACACAAAGTTTCCATGTTACCTATGGAAATGTGATAGTACAGCAAGGGACATAAACTGGAAAGGAAAGACTGCCCTAAATGAGAAGATTTGAATCCAGTATCCAAAAATGTTTTCCATGGCCGTTTAGTTTTCAAGCAAAAAAATTTATTACCTCCCTTGCACACAAAACTTGGAATCATGAAGAAATTTGTTTAAGCTTTGGACAGGAGTGGTTCATGCTTCTTACACCTCAGTTTAAGTTTCTTGCTTTATCAGAAGCTAAAGTGAAAGAAGGAGCATTTGACGTACCACAAATTCCAAAGCTCATGAAATATGCCGCATTCACGAATACAAAGAACGACGTCGAACGTCAGGCATGGAATGCATTCATAGAAATTATCAAGAAGTTTCTAGGAAAGGTAAAAAATCTCAGTTATAAAGAGATTATCGAAAATATGTTGGAGACGCTGAGAGTACTTGGGTGAAACATGAGTTTGAAGTTACACTTCTTGTATTCACATCTTGATTACTGCCCGGACAACTTAGGGCTTTTAGTGAAGAACAGGGAGAAAGGTTTCACCGAGATTTGAAAGAGATAGACGATACTAGGAACGTTGGGATATAAACGCGATGGCAGATTACTGCTGGTCCACCTAACGAGAAGAAAGGAGCATTCGCGATCCGCACGTTCACAGGGAAGAGAAAGCAGGGATGTTCTGCCCAACATCCTAACTTCTAAGAAAATGTAAATAGACCTTTTCAAATTCGATGATATTTTCAGATCTGTCATTTATGTATCGCATGCCCGTGCAGTTTTCCATCCATCTTTGCGTATTTCTCATCATACCAGACAAAAGCTCAAAACACCATGTAAAACACTGAGATAGCACTGAAAATATGTAATTTTATAATCATCCATCCATATATCGGGTTCAATACGCTTTTCTACTTTGTCCGACACTTAGACTCTATTGCTTCCTATCTTCCCATTGGCCTCCAATTAGGTTTCTTTCGTTCATGGCTTCCCTTATATCTTCCATACAGTTTTTTTCGGTCTTCCTTGTGCTCTCTTTTGTTTCGGCATCCACTTCAATGCCATTTTAGGTAATCTTCCTTCTACCATTCTCTGAACATGGCGGTACCATGTAAGCTGGTTCTGTTCAATTTCTTTTACAGTTGTTTCCTCTAGTCCAATTTGTTGTCTTATAATTAAATTTTTAATTTTTTTCTTGATATTTTATAATCATACATATTGAAAATATTGAGGCTCTTTTTATTTGTATGTAATTCTTCATTTACATGCTCGTCCTAAAAAGAATCAGTTGGTTATTTCTGGAGATATGGGCTTTATACTCTCTTACCTTTCTACAGACATACTCAAATTTAAGAAATTTTGTAGTGGTAATTGTCAAAAATGGGTAAGTTGTAAGAAAAACTGGCTACATATTACAGTTTACAAGCCAAAATTAGCTAAATTAGCTTGTTCATAAGCAATACGTTTTATGTACCCATGTGGGTATATAAACCAGAGGCTGCAAATACAGTTTAGAGCTCCTGATGATGAGCGGTGTGCCGCTCGAAACATGCTCAGCCTTCAATAAACTTTGTAATAATAAATTCTATCACAAAGCTGCATCTTGTTGGTATTTCTACTTAGTAATTATTTATAAGTTTTATTTCCTGCACTTTTCATTTGACTTTTGTGTCACGGTACTAAAATATAAAATTGTGTGTGGACCGAAAAACGCAGATCCCATGTCTATGCGGCACATTAAGTGCAAGATGCTGAAAACTCCCTTTTTGTGGCATAGCATTTACAATCCTACAGATTGTTACGGTCTACCAGCCTTATGCTGGCCTGCAGTTCGACAGACAGTCGGGACGTAATAAACTTAAGTAACATGCAAACCGATAGTCAGTATCTACCAACGATATGATGTCATGCAGACATTAGTCAGGACCTAATAACCTTAGGGTGTGCTACTGTCCGGTAGGTGGTTATTGGTGTCTTACAGACCGGTAAAATAAAACTTGATAAATGCATAGTGTCACGCTAACTGGTTGATGATTATTGTCCAAAAAGGCTATTGTACCTCGCAGACTGACAGGGCTTGCTAAATGCATGGTGTCATGCTAAATCGTTGATGATTATTGTCTAATAAGGTTATGGTGCCTCGCAGACCGACAGGGCCTGCTAAATGCATAGTGTCATGCTAACTCACTGATGATTATTGTCCAATAAGGTTATGGTGCCTCGCAGACTGACAGGGCCTGCTAAATGCATGGTGTCATGCTAACTTGTTGATGATTACTGTCCAATAACGTTATGACGCCCTGTAGAATGTTAGGGCGCTAACATTATGGTGTCACAATCTACAAGAAAATTACATAGATTTTTAAAATCTCTACACTCTTCTTTCCCTTTCTTGCTGTAGAAATTTTCAAAAGAAATTAAGTACCCTTAGACAAGAACAAACTTTCATGCGTCCATGGTGTGACAAACTGCGGACGTGTACGCACATACTTTTCCTTAAGGAGCCCTGCCACTCCAATTACTTTACAGACTCCTTCCATTCCAATTACTGGTATTACTTTCGTCTGATTAATTAACTCAGTGTCTGTTACGGGAGGCAATTTGAGATGCTAAAAGTGCTCAAGAACCGACTACGTCTGCAAGAAAACGGCTGTCCCTCTACATAGGCCATTTAATGTGTAGAGTAAAAATAGGAGAGAACCGGACAAGAAATGGGGAAGCCGGGTCTTTTGGAGTATCTGAATATGTCAGTAATTGTAGGGTTCAGTAGTTGCATTACGTCAATTTATCGTGTTAGTGCAGAAGCCGTTGAAAATTCGGCGGAAGGATTTAACAAGTTCCTCTTATAGCCCTTAATGTAATACACACAGTAGCAAGTGTTTGTTTCAGTATTTTGTGGCCTAGGTCGCTTTAGAAACTGTGGAGGTCAAAAGTGCTGTCATCAAAATGGCTTCCTACAGAACCATAACTGATATTTTATTCGCATTGCCAGAGAAGTCTTTGACTTCTTTATGAAGGCATTTCTTTTATACAAGACCATTTTTGAATAATTTAATGTTCAATAGATTAAAAATTTCATCAAAAGTTTGCGAAATCTCGTTAATTTTGAGACAAGTTTTTCGACGTTTATAGTAATTCTCCTGATTGTAAATGTTCAAGTTAGAGAAGCCATCCTTATGCTAAATTTTCGGAGCATTACTGTCAACCCTTCCTTCAACATCAGTACTTCCCACTGTCGTTATAACGTGAATATCAACCAAATTTAGAGCAAAATTATCGTTTTGTGTGAACACAAAATTAGGTATGTGTTCAGCCATTTTTAAAAACTCTTTATAGATGTCTTCAGTTTGTACAGTAGTCATACTCTGTATCAAATCAAATCAATAGAAAAGACACTTGCGGCCCGCCTGTAAAAAGTGAGAAATGACACAAACATTTTTGCCGAAATATCTGAAGAGCAAAACCCCACATGGAAGTCCTAGACGTAAATGGGAGGATAATAACAAAATGGTTCCGAAAATCTGTGAGAGTGTACACTGGATTCATCAACATAAGACAAGGTACCAGTGACGATTCTTCTGAACACGACACTGAACGTCTGGAGAGAAAATACACTGGGAATTCTTGAATAGCTTCTAAAGCAGGACTCTACTCCGTGAAGTTAGTTCAAGTTCTGAGGCATTTTTAGAGAGATGGCTCGGAGGGGGCAGGTTCGTATCTACGTTCCTTCCGTGCATCAGAAGCAGGAAGTGAGCAAAGTTCATGGTCCAGTTATTCACAGAGAAACTGCAGCAAATCACGTTTTGGGGGAAGTATTATAAGTCCCTGTATGACAGACAGACAGATAGGCAGGCAGGCAGGCGGACAGAGACAGACAGAGAGTGACTCGAGAGAAGAGCAGTTGAGTTTTGATATAATGGTGAACAGAAATCATATTCCGAAAATATATTCCCATATTGAGCTTTGGGTAAAATTTCTATATGAAAGGGGAAAGTTATATGCTATTTGTTTCATCACTTTAAAACTCCAAAGATATTTTATGAAATAGGAATATACTATCGAGTGGTCTGAACCAACGCTTGTCAGAGAAATTACTCGTACTTTGTTTCACGACGGTCCGGTGGTACGTCGTCTGTGCTTAAGGGACAAATTTTTTTAATTTCTAAAAAAAAAAGAAAAAAAATAATAGTTTATTGTATACAATGAATTAAAGCGTTAAACTAATCTATACAGCACACATAAACTAATCTATATGGCACACATAAACTAATCTATACAGCACACACAAACTAATCTGTATAGCACACATAAACTGATCTATACAGCACACACAAACTAATCTATACGGCAAACATAAACTAATCTATACAGCACACACAAACTAATCTGTATAGCACACATAAACTGATCTATACAGCACACATAAACTAATCTATACAGCGCACACAAACTAATCTATATAGCACACATAAACTAATCTATACAGCACACATAAACTCAATTCCTGTCTCACAAAAGACACTTGTGCTCGATTACAAATAACAACAGTCTTAGAGAAAAATTGTTTCTTATTGTAAGAATCCTATGAAAAATACTAAAATCTCTATGGGCAAAATGCAAAATTGTGTTAAAGCAGGTAGTATATATCGTATCCACTATAACTGAAAATATTATATTTACGTAAAACTCACCTCCAGGATCAGGGGGAAGATTGTAGCTAGAAGCAATATTACTGTTCATTTTGACAAAACCGCCCTGAGGGAAATCTTTTCCTTTCGCCAACCATTGCGTCCCTGTCTCCAAGAAAGCTGTAGAATTTCCATGACTTAAAATCCCAGATGTCGTGCGTTGAAACTACGGCTGAAACAAGCGGAAGAATTTGTGGTCAGTCTACAGACGCAAGCTCACCTCTTTCATATTGCGTATACACAGAAGGTTCAGAATTCTTTCTTGTGTTGTACACTGCCAATGCAAAGGGGCATTATTTTGTCTGACAACAACGCTAGTCACTTCCACTCGGCTCGATTAAGCCTTACTACACATACGCTCACACTACGGCTAGCTTCGCAGCTGCTTGCCAGAATGAGTCATCTGCTTACCGTTGCGCGCATTGCGTACGATACCTCGTACATACGCAGAATACGGACGGCAGAGGGTGTCGTCCGGATTCGGACAAGTGTAACGCCTTGAGCAACAGTTTCCATTATACCTGTAGACATTAACCGAACCCCCAGAAGTCGTGAGTACAGTAAACATATGAAACAAATGTGGTTTGCAAACTCCAAGACAAATAAGGTGAAGCAAGGCTGAACTTTGTAAACTGGTAACTTGATAGGGTCTATTCCTGAACGTACAGATCCAGCACTCGTTCTGTTTTGCGGTAAAACTTGGTTTCAATTCTGTGTGTACGTGCAATCTCAGAATATCAGGTTTTGCCTAGTAATCTACGAAGTGCCATCAATAGCAATCCATTTCACACCAACACAACACCCGAACATTTTCATTCTTTTTTTATTATTTTTCTGTGACATGTTTCGTTCGTTCATTCGACCATCACCAGGTAGAAGATACAACTACATGAAGAAAAAGTGTGATATAGGAGAGGTCTCCCTTTCACTAACAACCTGATAAAATACATTACATATTATACCCAATAAAGGCATAATAAAACATAAAATATTCGATAAAATTTTCCATTAAAATCCAAAGTGTTACAAAGATAAAGTTAAAGGAGTATTATAAGTCTATTTGTAATGATATGAAGCACGCAACTGCCATCATTATTGCGACAACTATTAGCAGTGTGGTACTGTAAAATTAATCAATCTGTAAATCTAAAATTAATTTATAACAGACGATAATCAAAATATATTACCACTTACAGATTACATGTGGTGTGAAGGTTTCTTATTTTCTTTTGCACGTCACATTAACTCCCACGCACGAGTATCCAAAACTATTGATCATCCTGTGTTGCTAATGAAAGTTACTGGATGTTGACTGTTGGGAAAATGTTTCATGCTAACGTCAACAAATATAAATACGTATAAATTCCTGTGAAAGTAAGGAATAGTTTATTTTAATAATTTGTAAAACGTACGGTAATACAAATATTTTGATAGGTTTGTTTTATCACCGCGTATGAAATGTTCTATTGTGTAGCCGTTCATTAGGTATGAGTTTTTACCCACATTTTAGGCTGTAATAATGAAAATAAGTTAAAAGTATTGTGGAGGTTTTTTAATAAATTATTAAAAATATTCACATTTGCACCACGTGTAGAATGTAAGGGTTTCATACACGCCACTGTAGCTACTGTTATGCTGCGTGTTCTTTCACTAATCAGTGCGAGTTAGCTGCAAGTCTACATACTAATCTAGGGCGGCTCTGAGGAAATTTCGTTTCCAAAATTCTGTTATGTCCTGATGTAGATGTGTCATTTATTTTGTTACTCATTTGGGATTTTCTATAAAAGTAGAATTCCCCTAATATCTTCATAAACCTACTTGTGTTGACGACTTGCACTACTTCCACAATATATTCCAAAGGGCCGATCGAGCGATTTTTTGCAGGTGTTGCGCAGATCTTGCGTTTTTATTTTGATACATATATGACAAGAATAGCTCTTGGAATTTAACTCAAAAAACTTTCCATTTTGCCCAGACAGAGTTTATTTCACTCTGTGCCATTTCATATATTAATTTTGGTGTCTTGTATGCTCTGAGTGCAACAAGAATTTGGGCCCATTTTTCTAAAACCACAAATTTACACTCTATACGACCGACATTCTGACACAATTTTTAATAGTCTTTGAAATACGAGACAACCTATGCATCCTTTCAGCAAGACAGTGCATCAGTCCACAACAAAGAAAATCGTAAGTTTTTAATGCATTTATTTTCTTCCAAAAAAATACATTTGAGCAGGTGTATAACACAGTGATACGAGATATACATATATGTATATATGTATTTATGGAATAATTCATATTTCTTAAAAAGTAAAACCATTGCATTTTCCTGCCAATCATAGCTGGAGCTCTTCCAACGTTAATGGACGACAACTTATTTAATGTCATCTGTAGAAATAGTACTTTTAAATGATTAACATAATTTTTTAACGGTATGAATAAAATATTTTTAATTTTGTATTGGAAAATCTTTTTGTTATGGTGTCGTGGGGGTATAGATAAGGCAGACGCGTGCGGCTTTGGTAAAACCGTGCTAGAGAATATATGAAACCGTGCTAGAGAATATACGAAACCGTCCTAGAGAATATATTCTCGGAAAATTTTTAACAATTTAATAGCGACTCAATTATTTCTAAAAATCAAAGTATTCAAGGCGTTGTAGAAGTATTCAAATACTCTGCGCGGTAACGTTAATCAACAAAACACCACCTACGGACATTATTTATGAACTTCAGTTTCTCCACCTGCATGTTTCTCCCTCTGTGGTTATCCTAATGTAAATCTCCTTCAACACTGAGGATTTCTTGATTAATGTCTTTAGAGGACATTAGACCATATCGGCTGGTAAACAGCAGCGTCTTGTCTCCATCTCCATGGTCTAGCAGTCCAAGAAGGAAACAAAGACAGAGGAGCAAGCCTTGAGAACTTTAATGCACAAGGACTAGAAGGTTCTTCTATTTAGAACAATTTTTAGGCGCAGAAGGGCGCTATAACACGAATCAAAGCGTACTTTCAACTGCTGTTATTTTCTGTTTATAACAATAAATACTGACATGCACAACGACAAAATAATGGCAGGTGAGGAAGCCTTAAATTTTCGTGAAAATGTAACTGAACTTTTCACTGTGCAAGCTATAAAAATAAGTGGTTATTGGAGATATAGCTCGACTCATATTTAAACTTGGCACTAAATGGACGTGAGTGGTCAGCTTTAAGCCCCAGCCGCTTTACACCCAGGGGTAAGAGTGCCCGTTACCCATTTATAGGAGGGCATGTTGGCCTCATAAGAAGTATGGACGCTTTTCAGAAAATACTTTGTCTCTGCCAGATATTAAATCCCTATCCCTCGACTGTCCAGCCTGTACCCTAGTCACTGTACTGATCGACTACTTTATCGCAGCTCCCCTACTTGGAAATTTCAAAAGAAAAAATTACCCAGAAGAAAACATAAGACATACAAAACACGGCGAAAGTTTGAAATCAAGAAAGAAATTATCAATCACGAAACATAAAAAAAATCATATTTATATTTATTTGTGGTTTCAAGGACAATGTCAGTACCTCAGAATACGTAACGTCGAATGGCAAGGTGATTAGCAAACAATGTGTGGGAAATTAGTTTCTGGAAACATTCTTAGCCAACTTTGAAGTCGGTAACAAAAACCTCCGGGGAAGGTGCTCCACGCTGGGGAGATGATTCGAAATTAGTGCCTCCAGATTACAAGGCAGAATTACTACCGCTTGAGATTGTTCTGAACACTAAGTTATGCTTGTACAGTTATCTTCCACATAAAAGTTGGTTGCTGCTCTTCATAGCCTACACCCCTCAACTTCAATGACCTGATTGCCACATGGGTTCGTTTTCCAATTATCACGTAATCCCAGGGAATATGTTCTTGGGAGCGGTGTAGTTGTATCAACAGCACCCGAGCTACGTGCACTGTGTGCCTTTACTTCACTCTCCCTTGCTGTTTGCCTTCACAGGGAGTTTGAAATGAAATAATAAAGTAAAATTTTAATTTACTTTTAATTTTACATGAAATTCCTGGATTTTTTTAGTCATTTCTTATTTATAATATTACATAGTACGCACTGACATCATGTAAAATGGGAGCAATATTTGTGCGAAAATCAGGAGGGGAGCTTTTACTCCTAGAACTCTTAACTTTCTACTTAAAGCGAAAACCATAAATTCTACAAAATATAAACTAATATAAAAATGCAAGCATAATAAAATTAGTACTTTAAACTTCCTTCTCGGCATTTAATTCTTTTTCTGTATTCAGTCTAAAATCTTCTGCCTTGTCTTACAGCAGTCTCACACATTTCAGTAGATATTTCAGCCTTTAGTAATGTAAAAATTTACCACATTTGCCTAATGGAATTTGAGAGCGTTAAGTGAAAATAGGTGAATACAATTAACAGGTCAATGTCTCTCATAAAATAATCGTGTGGCTAGAATTTGTGTTTATATTATACTGCTAAAGCTGTTGTTCGGTTATGTTACAAACATCTTCCCAAACCATTTGATGTTGAATACAGACACTCAGTCGGCAGTCCACTGTGATTTGTGTACTCCTTTCTTAGAGGAATTTAAAGGCACGCCAGGACTATTCCTTAAAACTTTCTCTCGTCACAGTCTTTGAGAACTTGTTTAAAGGTAAACAGACTCTTTAGCTAAAGAGATCTACAGCTCCTTAACCATAGGCGTTGAATTAAAAAACTTATTTTTAAAAAAGACGTGTATCATTTGTTTCATACGATGCTCACAGCTACAGCGATTATTCCTTACATAGAATTAAAGAAATAAGTCTTACAGAGAAGAAGTCAAGTGTTTAATTCTTAGAAAATATAGCAATATTGCAAGAACCGACTATTATCTTCGCCAGTTATGTCCATCCATCTTTCTGTATGTCTGTCTCTTTGTTTGTCTGTCCTCCCGTCCGCATGGAGTAACTTAGCCCCCACTAGATGAATGTCCAAGAAATTTTATATTTGAGTATTTTCTAAATCTATCGAGAAAATTCCAGTCTCATTAGTTTGCATGAAGACCTATGTAAAAGGTGTGATAATATCTCGCCGATTCTTTTGAAATTAAATTTTTTTAGCCAAATTTGTGTAAAAAATGAAAGTATAAATTTTATGTTCAATAACTTTCTTTTGGGAAATTGTGCGTTTATGAGACAATGTGAGAATTATTGTAGATACAGACAGGCCACAGATGACAATATAACAGCGTGCAGAAAAAAATGCGATTTGCAGGTCTGTTACTTAAGGCAAGAATAAAGACACTCACTCATATTATTTCATAATTATTGCTTTTCCATGGCAAAAATGATCATACAAACGCGCCTCTCTTAGGTTATATACGTTTCCTGTCTTCTTAAATAAGCTTAAATATGTACACGGTCGAACCCAGTTATAACGACATTGGTTTATACAACATTCCGCCTATGGAGTCAGATTTCCCGTAGTACCAATTAACTTTTAACCATAACATTCTACTCCTCGGGTATAAACACACTAGTTTATAGCGGCACGAAAGTCTCTTTCATGACGTTATAACCAAGTTCAGCTCTACTTTTTTATGTTCGTAATTAAGTGCCAAACCATAACGACGTGTGACCCTGTGTATTTATAACCTGGGCGCCTTTTGTTCAGCGGTCACATTCTTGCTCTGGCCGCTGTACTCTGGGTCAAGAATCCGTAATATGCATTGGGTGGGAGGCTCAAGGTACAATGCAGGTCTAGACGCTGATGCTCCTACTGGGGCTTCAACCCGGATTCCTTCGGTCGTTCAGCATGCATCCTAGCTGCTTCACATAGGATCTATCACGCCTAACATTTTCAGTATTAAAATGGAAAAAGAAGGCGTTAGTGATCATCTTTCTGTACGTCCACTCCATCAACTCTAAACCGATTTACCACTTTTGGGGACAATTTATAATGGTAGGCACCACAACTCCATAATTTGTAACTTTTTTTGCCATTATCTTTATTTTGCTTGACGGACACATAAACTTTAGAAGTTGGAACCGACATTGCTAACTTCCTGTGTTCTACTCAGAGGTGACGCACAAAAACACCTTTCCTAGGATATGGGGATATCTCACAGACGGTTCATATCCCGCTCGGAAAAAATATGCCGCGACCCAATTTTAACTCCATTGTTAGAATACAAGGAAAATACATATTATGAACGTAGATTTTTCTTCACTGATAAATCGTACAGAAGACTGGACGTTGTATTCTAAGTCATTTGAACATATATGACGGGAATAAGAAAACACATAGAATCTAACTGGCATTGACGAAATCACGGAGGACGGAACAATAGTATTAAAGCAGACTTTATGAATTATACTGGAAACTTTACGTTAATATTTTTTGTATGTTTATTAATTTCAGCATTCGGAGGCTGAAAGACAGCAAACACCTTTCATTGTAGGAAAGATGACATAGAACTAGTAGTTCCGAATTTGTTGTTGTGTTGAACTTCACTTGAACACCTCTGTGTAAAAAAAACAGATGCAAGGAAAGGTCAACAAAAGTAAATGCGTGTTGCTGGTAAATCGATATATAACACAAACAGAGCAATCAAGCCGACAAGGGGCTTCACCGAGACGGGCGGACAAGGCTGGTGTCCAGGCATGTTGGAATATGGCTGTAGTCACTGGTTCCATTCCTGGTTCTTAATCAGAAGCACACATAACATGAAGCCAACACAATATGAAGCACACATTACACAGAGGATCCCCCATCCTGTACAATCATAATTCCATCATTTTTGCTGAAAATAAAATTAGTATCACGGCCAGTACAAGGGTCAATTAAAGCAGCAAGAAATGTACACAAGTGCTCGTGGTGGTTAAATTCTAACATTGAAACATGTGTTTGTTAAGTGATAGCATGTAGAAATAGCGTTAGGCTGAGGAAGTTTTGCATGACAATTCTGCCACCAAATTCAAGTCGAAGTTAGGTTGATTATTTAGCTCTTGTATTTAAACTGTTACATGTAGGAGCTGGAAGTAGCACGTTCATCCCAGGCGCGACAACAAAGCCAATTTCCACAAGGTGCCACTAAACATAAACAAGTTCTCGTCAACAATTAATCAACGCCAAAGTCCGAAACCACAAAATTACTTATTACGTTTCAAATTATTTATCATCACCAATTTCCAGTTGTGGTCTAGAATTTAGGTCATGTGCAGTTCAAATTGTACGTCAGGCAATATCGACAGGATGCTGAGGCACACCCTGGGCTGCGGTCCTGGGAGTAAAACTGACCAATTGCCTCCACGACACATCTCCGTAGGTCTGCATGGCATTGCGATTAATCATTTAATAATGACATCTGTACAGTTACACCACCTCTGTCTGACTATACCGAAGTAGAAACCAACTCGTATCTGAAGCTCCATACAGAAAAGACTTTCTTCAAAAACTATCGGTTTCTTAGCTGGTCAAAAAAATTCTCGCATTCTATGGAACCCGAATTTTCAGTATCGGTTTAACAAGAGCCCGGTACTTAAACCTATCATGATTCATATTTATCCCGTCCAGTCCGTGACAGGCCGTCCAATTCCTTTAAGATCGTGTTTACTATTATTTTCCTATCAACTTATAGGTCATCCAAGTGGTTATTTTCCCTCAAGTATTCCAAACTAAACCCTATATGAATTTATTTCTTTCCATACGTGCTACATGCCCCCCTCCCCCGCCGTCGCAGTTTGCTTATTCTCATTACCAAACAATATCTGGCGAAGAAAGCCAGTACTTAAACTCCTCTTTATTCTCTCGAGCCTTCTTCCTCTTAGTCCCAAAATATCATCTTCAGCACCCTATTCTCAAACATCCTCAGCCTATATTCTTCACTTAGTTTAAAACTCCAAGTTTCAAAACCACAAAAAAAAAACAACAGGTATGGTATAACTGTGTTTCAGTTTTTATGTTTTTGGATAACTAAAGTGAGGCAAAATATTCTGGAAAAAAAGTTAGCAGGAATTTCCCGAATTTAATCTTCTCAGAATTATCTTTATCAATGCAATTCTGAATAACAACGTAAACAGCATAAATTAAGCGGATGTGCAATCCTAAAATTGCAATTTTTATTTCTTAATTTATTCCGAATATTTAAATATTTCCATATTTTCAACGAATTTATTGCCTTGATTTCAAACTTTCGCCGTGTTCTGTATGTTGCATGTTTTCTTCTGGGTAATTCCCCGGCGTCTGAATTTTATATGCCGAAGTTTCGGAACACTCTGTCTGTTCCATCTTCATAGGCAAGTAGGTGAATATTATTCACCTACTTGCCTATGAAGATGGAACAGACAGAGTGTTCCGAAACGTCGGC
>JGI20169J29049_11449340_pt1 | contig 13293 bp, 7 predicted proteins | sample TergutNc150P1_FD_29049 | JGI IMG/M metagenome (IMG submission 29049) | reverse complement strand
TAATGGCGTTGCACCAATTGCATTTGTCAAAACAACAGACAGTCCTTTTTTCCAGTAAAATCTTGATAATTTCCACACTACCCGAAACAGCAGCGTGGTGAAGAGCAGTGTTACTGTCAAAGTCACGAATATTAATGTCAGCGCCTATTTCTGTGAGGTGAAGAAAGACTTCTAAGTTGCCAAAGCATGCAGCCAAAAGCAGTGGAGTGACACCGTTCTTATTAGCGTTGTTTAAAGGAGCACCTCTTTCGACAAGAGCTTTCGTTGCTTCCAGACTGCCACAGCATGCTGAAAAATGTAGTGACGTGAAATCTTCTGCGTTTGTCAAGTCAACAGACATTCCTTTATCTAGTAAATTCTTAATAATTTCCAAACTACCCGAAATAGCAGCATGGTGAAGAGCAGTGTTCCCCTTTGCGTTACGAATATTAATGTCAGCGCCTATTTCTGTGAGGTGAAGAAAGACTTCTAAGTTGCCAAAGTATGCAGCCAAAAGCAGTGGAGTGTCACCATTTTTATTAGCGTTGTTTAAAGGATCACCTCTTTCGACAAGAGCTTTCGTTGCTTCCAGATTACCAAATGCAGCTGACAAATGTAGTGGCGTTTCATCTTCTGCGTTTGTCAAGTCAACAGACATTCCTTTATCTAGTAAAATCTTAATAATTTCCACACTACCGGAAACAGCAGCAAGGTGAAGAACAGTGCTACTGTTGACGTTACGAATATTAATGTCAGCGCCTATTTCTGTGAGGTAATGAAAGACTTCTAATTTGCCTTTGTTGGCAGCGCACAGCAGTGGAGTGACACCATACTTATCAATGTCGTTTAAAGCAACACCTCTTTCGACGAGAGCTTTCGTTGCTTCCAGATTACCATATTCAGCTGAAAAATGTAGTGGCGTAGAATCGTCTTCGTTTGTCAAGTCAACAGACATTCCTTTATCTATTAAAATTCTGATAATTTCTGCACTACCCGAAATAGCAGCACTGTGAAGAGCAGTTTCATGTTTGGCGTTACGAATATTAATATTAGCCCCCCTTTCTACAAGATTCTTTATGACCTCCAATTGACAATTAAGTGAGGCAATGTGAAGAAGCGTGTTTTTCTCTTGGTTATTTTCAGGAACCTCTAAAACAGCATTTACGTCAGTTCCACAATTCAACATGAACTCTAGCATTCGTGTATATCCTTTTGACGCACATTCCCACAAAGCTCTCTGTCCCCATTCCTGGGCTTCAATCAGACGTTTTGTAAGTACAATGTCGTCATCATTTGCACCATTCTGTAACAAGATATCCATAGCCATCCATGATTTCGTTCTGTCAGCATAACGTAGGGGTGTCCATTTCAGAACTGAATCTTGTTTGTTGGCATCAACACCTGGGAATGATAGAAGCTTTTCTGTTAATGGACTATTGTAAGATGCTGCCAAATGTAAGGCTGTTCTACCACCTTTGTCTGAAAGGTTTACGTTTGTTTCCTTTTTCAGAATTTTCTCGACAGTGTCGATGTGATTGTTCAAAATGGCGCCATGGATTTCGGAATCTTTTGCAAGCATTCGATCAAAAATATTCCTCGTTACTTTGTACGTGGATTTGAAAAGGTTTTCTGAAATGAAATTTTTACATTTTGAAAAATTAACAGTAAACCATTTTGCCGCAAAATATTCTGCAAGACATCGATGTATAAAATGTGGCTTTCCATCCGTTATTTCTCTTATTATTCCAAACTGCTCTGCCCTACCACTGTGTAGAAAGTTGTTTGCCTGCTCCAAGTCGCTGACTTTTATTGCGTCATGAAGCTCGTTTTCTTCCCTCAGGGAGAACAAGTGTATTAAGGATGCGATCATGTGCTTCCCTAAATATGATTCTTTTTCGATTTTTACTTCTGGTTTTGAGCTGTCCATTGCATTCTTTTCACTGAAGTAAATTTCGCATTTCTTTTCCCAAAACTTATTGAACAAGTCGAGTAAATTAAACTTTTCCGGCAAGTTAAGTTCCCCCTTCGAGCAATATTCTACTGCTTCTCTCAAGAAAGCTTCGCCTAACATCATTGTTTGTAAAGGGATGCCGGTAAAGTCTCCATCCATGTCACTGAAGTTTTGTGAACACAAACTGAGTAACTTTTTCGCAAACATTCGCAGATTTCCTTCATTGTAGCTTTCCATAGCCTTTTTCCAGTACTGCTCCAAGAATTCAATCTGATTTTCTAGTGTGAAAGGCTGCAACGTGAAGGCCAATTTTATCACAATGTCCTCTAAGTCCTGTCGGTGAGAAAAGCGAGATGAGACCAAAATCTGTGACGCCGTTTTATCTCTTATTTCCCGTATTAATGTATCCACTTTTGGAGTGTAATATGGGCTTATTTCATCGAAGCCATCCAATATTATAACCATTTTACCTCTCTGTTCCAAAGCTCGTATAAACATGTTTTCTACCAAGAGCAAAGCATCTTGTTCAGGTGTATGAGCAGCACTCCATAGAAACATCTTGCACTTGTCGATACATTCTTCTTCAAATTCAATATTTTCCAACGCGCGTGTGTGTTTATTAAGGTTTATTCTCAGTACCCAAACCGCAGTGTTTCGTTGCTTGATTTCATGTTCCATATGGGAAAGGAACGTGGATTTTCCCATTCCTGGTTCAGCTACCAATAACATAGTCCTCTCGGTCTGTTCTATTACATTTTTAGTGTCATATTTCCTACATTTTCTTTCATCAATATACCTGCGGATAGTATCAATGTTACAGCTCGATTCCCTCCGTAAGAAAAAAACTTCTTCCATATGAATCCAATGTAAATTCGTACACAGTTCTTTCATTGCCCCAAATTTCTTCTCTGGATTTCTGTTTCCGAGAATAATATATCTTACTCCCTCGGGTTTTATCTCTTTTCCTCCCTTATTATAAGCCTTCATATTCTTCACTTCAGCGCTGAGACCACACTTAGGCAAATTATCAACAGTCCTGATAGTATTATTCTTTATACTCTCATTAAAGTCACTCTCTGTATTTTTGTTCACAAGATTAACAGACTTAACAATATCGGATTTTATCTTTTGTCCTACTTTTGGATGAGACTTCATGACCTCGCTTTCAGAGCTGAGACCAATCTTGGAGTAGTCAGAAACAATATTGAAAGAGTAATTTCTTTCTATTTCATTGTATTGAAATTCACATATTTTCTCGCCGTCAGGTAAGTACTTCTTCAGCTCGTCCGCCTGTAAACCAGAAACGGCAAAAGTAGTTGCGTTGTCTGTCAGCTTCAAAATATCTTCCTTTAGATATATGTGATGTTGCAGTACTCGCGGTACATAGCACTGGGTAAGGTCACTCAATTGTCTGCCGACACACAGTTTATGTTCATTGCTCAACAAAATGGACATTACGTCAGAGTCTATAAGACGTTTTATACATTCCGGGGGTTCTGTACCTACCAATGTCTGCAAGGCCACATTTATTCCTTGAAAGTTAACAGTTCTTTGCAATATTATGTTTTGCGACTCTTTATCCAAATCCGACATGTCGCAATTATCTTCAAATTTCTCATAATTATTTCGTAATTTCCCTTGAAAACTTGCAGCAAATTTTGTGTATCGTGTTGAAATGAGGATCACCTTTTGTTGATATTTTTGCAAAATACCCACCAAAGTTTCCACTTCATTATCATTACAATTATCTGCGCTCTGTTCTCTGTCAACAGTCTCTTGCAAAATACCCAACAATATGTCTGCCACATCACCTTCACAGTCACAGTCAATTACCAAGACGGCACTCCACTTGCAAGGCCATAATTTGCGGACTTCCTGACGTCGAATCATTAAGGATTTCAAACCAATAAATAAAGAATTCGTGTACCCTAAAGTAATTAAAGCCTGGTAAGTTTTCAGTTTGGATAAATTACGTATATTTGAGTTGGTGGCAATGTTCAAGTAACTGTTGTGTTTTATGGCATCACACACACTCTGTAGGTGCTCCTCATTGAAACGTATGCCACATTCTACAAAGTCTTGGAGTTCAGGTCCCGATATGTTATTTACTTCTCCAATTAAATATTTTTCGACATCTTGCCATAGTTGTGAATCTTTCTTAAGCCATACAACATTCCCAACTTTTTCACACCACTTAGAAAATCCCTCTTCAAACTTTGTGTAAATGGAATTCGCAACAAATGCTGACGCTTTACAGGCGTCCTGTAGTTCTTTTTTAATTAACTCTCTGAAGGATTTTTCATTTGATTGGCTCTGAAATATTTTAACTTCCTTCAAGAATTTTTTGTATAAGGTAAAATCACATTTTCCTATTTCCTTGATCAACCTTGTAACACCATCCATACAGAGCGTTGATCTCAGACTGTTCAGCCCGTCTATTATCTCTTGGTTGGTGACAGAGCTCTGAACGCTATCTATCATTTTGTTAATATCTTTATCCACAAATGTTCCTCCTTCGAACATGCCCTCCAATTCTCTAACAAGATCGTGACATCGTGTAAGCTCCTCAAAAAATACAAATATATCTTTGTCACGGGATTCATCAAAAGTTATGTACTTCCTATTGTCCTTCACTGAACTCAATATGCTGACTGGATAAGAGTCTTTTCCTAGAAGAACAGATTTACCCTCCATCCTAGCATTGGTGTAAATTACAAACTCAAACTCATCAGATGGGCCATATTGTTTTAGGTTATGGTCTGTAGAAGCTTTAGCTTTAATTTGGCAGTAGGAGTTAAAATATTTAAATAAACTAAAATCTCCAGACATTTTTGTCAGACTGGAACGCTGAATTGTCCCCCCTTTTTTCTTGTGCTTAAGCTGTATGAAACATGTCTTCCAAACATCTGGTTCTCTCAGTCTGTACCTGAAAACCAAGTCATCAAACGCCCCCGCGCCATCCACACTTGAAGCCAGGCGAAAATCTTCAGTCTTGTTCAAGGCCCTTACGAAGAGGAAGGCAGCCATTTTGATCTCATACTTCGCTCCATGATGTCCATCCTTTCCATCTGGCCTACGGAATTTCGTAAGTGCGCTAGCAGTTTGAGGTGAGGCAGCGGTCTCCTAGTTTAAAACAATGAAGTTCAGTCATTGATTTCAGTTGTTAAACATTTATGCTGCATTAATACTTATACAATTCACTAATATAACTCCATAGTGCAGACGCATTCTTTAATATCTAATTGACAAAACAATACACGCATTTTACTGAACCCGCATGTTCGTTAACATGTTCACTAAAACTGCTAACGATCTTTATGTTCAGTCAAATATACCATTAATTTCCGAATCACTTGTGACCTTGCCTAACGTGTTGTTTTTATAATAATTGGTTGTAAGACCGCTTCTAAGCCCAAGGCACATGGACCGTAAATTTCTGGTTGTCTCTCGCTTCTTGTTTAACATACAGTTTTCAAGCTATGAGGCTGCGAAAATGTTTGTACCAGTTCAGCACTTACATTGCACTTAACAAAGCCAAAAGGCGTGTAATTATCAGTGCCTATTACTAACACAGCAAGAAACACAATTCCTCTGTAAACAGTATATTAAAACCTGTATTTTTATATGGCCTGTCTTATTTTTTGGTCATTCTAGGACGCTGATGTACAGAACTACTTAAAATATTAAGAAGACAATTTCAGTCACATGAAATGTGACTTGATATATTTCAGTTGGGACAAATTACTTAGTCATTTGATTTAAGTGCAAAATTTGAAAATACTGAATTTTATTGGACTGTTTTATTGTCGGTCAGTAAACCGTGTCCAGACACAGTGTTTTGCCCGTGTTTCGCCAACTGCCACTCTTCGTATTCATGGTTTAGCAAAATGGAAACTTGTACATTCAGGTTTTAAAGTAGATTGTGAATACAAACTGAACAGGTAAATCCCTGATGGTACAGATAATGGCTATGTCGAAGCCTTAGAAATCCACACCAAATTCTCACTTCTGACTAATCGGAAATTCGTCATTGAGTGTACTTGCCTTGAAAGTTCAAACAGTATACTGAGCTAGGCCTATGTTTATTGGAAAAGCGGGGATATGTTACGGCAGATTTACCGTTGGTACGTTCGCGTTTGTTTGTGATAAAATTCGTGATAAATTTTAAACTAGTATTATTTTTATATACGAGATTAATAAGGATAAATTTATTATGATATGCTGAAAATAATAATTTTACAAACAGTTGCATAAATGGAAGCATAATCATATCCCGTCATAATTCTGGCGCGTTTGCTGACTTTTTCTAATTATTCCGAGTAAGGTAAGACTGATGGAATAACTGTATAGACTGAGGGCACACAGTAAGTGTCGCCTGTTTCTTTGCATCTTATCGTCGATGCATTGCTTGCACGGATCATAAATTTCATTTAAAGAGCTAAACTCGAGGCAAGCGCAGATAGGTGAGTAGGTTTTTAAAGAGAGTATACATATTTATTGTTATAACCCGATTGTAACCAACAGTTGAAAAGTGTTTACAAACATTACTGAAACTGCTAAATACGAGTAACAAGTCCCACGGCATTCCTTGCAGCGGTTTTGCAGTTGTTACCTGAGGACAGACGGACAGACAAATAGACAGACATGGCTAAGCTGAGATGCGCCGTTTGAAACCCCAAACCATTAACTGTCAAGCATCAGCCATTGCTGACTGCTTCTTTCTTTTCGTGTTTTCCCACCGTCGATTTCCTTTTAATAAATCACATATTTAAAACACGATGACACACAGACACGATATCATTTTTACATGTATGTTGTCTCTTTGCTCTTTGTACATGAAATGCCTAACACTTCCTTAATACTCAATGTTACTGACTGCTAACACAGACCATCTGTCGAACGGTAGCCGTGAAAAATTTTATAACGTACATCTTCCATGTTTACAATGGTCCAGATTTCCACAATATTGGACGTTTGTGTCGTAGCGTGAAAAGCTGTTAACACTGTGTGTGAAATACAGATATTGTTAAAAATAATTTCCAAAAGTATACATACCGCAGTTTCATTTGCAAGCTATAAATTACGTATTATTTATAACTTTGTTTAAGTTTACTAAGAATAATTTAGTTGCCAAGATTATTCGACTGGGCCGTACCATTGGAGTCATTGTGTTACCGAGAGGCGTCATCGACGGCTTGAGATGGGCTCGTAGCTGTTCTCCAGGGGTGGTAGATGTTAATAATTATTGCCTCTCTCCACTCAAGAACTCCTGTGCGTGGTAAAGAGCCACATTCTACGAGAGGTGAAGCTTTTACGCAGAACTTAGCGGATCTAAAGGATTAAACCTTGAAAACAATCCCCAATCCTACGGTACGAGCACCGTGCTTATGGGATGAATGGCAGTGGGTGAGTCTGTCAAGAACGGCGCCCTCTGGGATATCAGGCGACCTCCCAGGAGTAATTAAGCCTTATCAAGTATGGGTCTGTGTTTTGTGGACCTTATATTACCTATAGTACTCGTGGGATCACAATTGATATTACAGAAGAAAAATTAGAATATAAGAAAGGCCCCTAAATGCTTCTAAAGAGGGCTTCAGTGAGGGGGAAATCTGGCGCTTGGAGACTCCGCAAGGGACAACTGAGCAGAACCCGTGTATGCAAGGAACATGTGAGGCTCCCGTTACTTGGGACGAACACCTGTCCCCTAGCAGTCTAAGCTCGGAGAACATTAAGCGGCTGACAATAAAGTTCGGCACCCTTGGTCTCCAAAGTTTCAGAAAGAATCGTTGTGGCGCTGCCAAGAAGCAAGAGAAGAAGGCCAGGTTTGTTGAGGCTCCTACTGGGGACTCTAACAGTGGCCAACCTCAACTATCTCGAAGCAGTCAGCCACAAAACCAGCAGAAGGCCTGTGTATCTGGGGCCCAAATAAAGGTAAAAGAGAGGACAAACCCTTAACACGGTTCAACTGACCCGAAATCTTCAAAGAGCAAGGGGCACTTAAATAGACCAGACAAGAAACAGAGGTCGTTTGGGGGCACTCCTGAGGATGGGTAGGCAAAGTTTCTCAAGCAAGTAGGGCGACCGGTTTATGCCAGGACCGCTCGGAAAGTTATTCGGATGGCGATTGTGTGTGAGGGCTATCCGGGGGTTTAGATCTTTACAGAAGACTTGTAGGCAAGCAACGTACTATTTGTGGGCTTGTGGATGGGTTCCCTGAAGAGGGGTTCAGCCTCAGGCTTGTCGATTTCAACTGGGCCAAAAGGGCAGCCATTATTATGTGTCAAGATGAGGAGACCAAAGACTGACTGACTGCTAGAGTACCCACCCTGGTAGTTTGGGAAGGTTATAAGCTTACAATGGTGAGCCTGGATGCACTCCCCACCTATGAAATAGTGGTGGTCTGGTTTCCGGACTTTGTGCAGGATACGGAGCGTCAGTAGGCTCATCCAGGGTCTGGGGACCACGCAATAGAAGTTTATGAGCGCAGGGAGGAACCTAATTGGGTTCGTCTTGTGCTCAGTATTGACGCGACATCCGTCACAGTGCTTTACGGAATGGGTTGGAGAACCTTCAGTGGAGTAGGACAGGCCATCTTCTCCCTTCTGGGGATAAACCGGAAGGGAAGAAATAGGAAGAGGAGAGAAAGAAAAGGAAGACGAGGAGGAAGAGGAAAAGGAAGTTGAACGAGACATGGTGAGTACAATTTTATTTATTCAAGCCAACTTGCAGCAAAGCATTGCTGCCTCTAGCATTCTTAGTAGAAGAGTAAGCGTCAAAGAAATAGACATGGCACTATTACAGAAACCGCGACATAGCGAGGAGGTTGCTGCCTGGATTCATCTGTAGGAACCTGGTAGCAGTTTTACTAAAGTATAAGGAAGATGGTGCAGGAAGACGGTTGGCCGTTTGTTCGGCTTATCAGCCCCATATTCCGAGAATCCTCCCAGTAAGAGAAATTTGAGTAACTCATGCTATATTGTGAAAGTGAAAATCTCTGTCTAGTCAAAGGGTGCGACTCCAGTGCACATTATATTGCACGGGGCAGCACCAATTGTAATGATAGAGGGGTGGCCCTGGAGGAATTTCTCAATTCTTAGAATGTGAAAATCCTAAATCAGGGCAATAAGCCCACCTTTTGCAGTGGGTTTAGGCTAGCTGTGGTTGATATTACCCTGGGATCCTTTGGGCTTCTAGAAATTATTAAAAGCTGTGAGGTTTTATTAGAGCCTTCCCTGTCGGACCCCGGAATATTCTTTTCACTATATGGAGCTCCGAACCGGTACGCCTGATCAGGAATCCTAGGGGGAACCAATCGTGCCTAAGGGACAGACTGGAGGGGGGCACTGAGATGAACCTGAAAGTTAAGACTGGATTGGGGCTTGCTGTTAACTTGGTTAGGTAGGCCCTAATATCGGTATATAAGGGTAACTCTTTTCTTAGACCCGTTAAAACAAGTAGGCATTCTCTGAAGAGAGCGTCGGAGATGGAGTCCCTCAGAAGAGGGGAGAGACAGCTCTTAAACAAGTGCCGAACAAGTGCCGAACAAATGAGAATCCGCATAATTGGGAACTAAAGAGAGGGGGATGCTTGGAGAAGATATAGGAAGGAGGTGAGAAAGGCTTATGAAGATGTTATAAGGACTCTATGTAGCTGCATTAACGACCTACCCAAGTCAGCTAGGTTACATAGGGCTTATCTAGGGACCCTTATATCAACTTGGGAGCTATGACGATTCCTTCCAGAAGGCATAGAAAATCCGAGGGGGAAACCTTAGATCTCTTGCTTGCTACTCACTTTCCCAGCTACAGAAATTAAGGCGACCCCCGTGGCTGTCCGCTGTGCCAAATATTTGGACTGGCGGGTGGCTGCGAGGTTTGTCAACTATGGGAGAGTAGTATGGAAAATTGACTCATTTGTCCCATACAAACTCCAGGCCTTGTTGCAATGGGGACGGGGGATCTTGTCCCTTACCTGGTCAAGATTTTTCTTGCCTGCCTGTGACTGGCTATGTTCCAACTATATGGCGCCTGGTTAAGGTAGTGTTCACACCTAAGTCAGTTAGAACTTCTTATGGCGGATCTAGGGACTTCAGATCTATCAGTTTCACATTGTTCTTACTCAAGACCATGGAAAGGCTGGTAGATAGATTTTTAAGGGATGACATTTTGACGTTCATGCCATTACCTCCCAATCAACGCGTATACCAGGCTGGTAAATCTGTAGAAACGGCCCTTCATCAGCTCGTGGTTTGGGTTGAGTAGACGCTTGACCAACAGGAGACAGCTCTGGGTGTCTTTCGTGACATAGAAGGGGCGTTTAATAACACCTCCTTTGTTTGCTTTTGTGTTGCTCTTGCTAAACATGGTCGATTACACCATCATACGGTGCACTGAAGCTACCCTGGAGGGCCGGCTGGCTACGGCGACTCTTGGTGGATCTTCCAGGATCGTTGAAGTGTCTAGAGGTTCCCCAAAGGAAGGTGTCTTGTCACCGCTTCTACGGTGCCTTGTTGTTAACAAACTAACAACAAGGCACAATGAGTGTGGAGTTTATACTCAAGGATGTGCGAATGACATTTGTCTTCTGGAGGTGGGAAAATTGCCAAATACGGTATCAGGACTCATACAGTGGGCCGTTCATACTGTGGAGATGTGGTGTGACGAGCTCGAATTGTCGGTTAATCCCGACAAGACTGTGTTTTTTGTATTCACAAGGAGAAGGAAACTCCCTGGTTTCTGTGAACCACACCTTTTTGGGATGACTTTACACAGGTCTGTGTTGGTCAAGAATCTCGGGGAAGTCCTAAATTCTCGACTGGCTTGGAGGAAGCACGTGGATGTTAAAGTGAGGAAGGCTCACACATTGCTGTGGGTCTGTAGGAGGGCCTATGGTGTGCGGTGGGGCCTGAGACTGAGGGTGGCTCATTGGCTCTACTTCTGTCATCCATTACTTTTGCATTCTTGGTATGGTGGCGTGGCTGTCAGACGGCTAGTGCCAAAAATACTAAGCAGAATTCAAAGATTTGTATGCTAAGGAATAACGGGAGCGATGCACACCACTCCTACCAATGTTGTGGACGCACTTATTTGCTTCCCTCATTGGAGTTAGTGGTACTGAGTATGGCGAGATCACCTGCGCACCATCTCTGGTGTCTAGGAAGTTGGTCTTACCTATATTCCAATCGAGGACATAGCATATTGTTGCGGCTTCAGCAGTCAGACCCCATATTTAATATGGGGTAGATGTTATGAGGCCAGCATTCAATTTTGAGCTCAAATATTGGGTTACCATGTTGACAAGAGAAGAAGAGACAAGAAGCACTGGGACTCTTCCTGTAGTCAAAGGGTTCGTCTGGTTTACAGATATGTCCGGGATGAAGAAGGGGACCGGAGCTGGAGTCTATGGGCAATCTGTGGGAAGAAGGCTCAGTATTTATCTAGAAAGGTATGCCAAAGTTTTTCAGGTTGATATATAAGCAATCTTGGCATGTTCACATGGAATTCAATTTTAGAGTTGAACATAGAAGCACGTGAATATTTGATCTGAGAGCCAGGAGGCTATGAAAGCTCTACATACCGCCCTAAAAGCGTCCTCATCGGTACAACAGTGTCAAAAGACGTGAATATTATCTCTACCCGGCATGCAGTGGGTCTGTACTAGGTCCGTGGATATCCCGGCATTACGAGATAAAGTAATCCCTGACAAGTTCGCAAAAGACGGATCTGTTCAGAAGTTTGTTGGACCTGAACCGAGTTTGGGAGTCTGTAGGAAGAATATAAGAAAAAAGATTTAAACGCTGGTTACTAACCAGCATTAGGCATGGGGGCGAGATCTTGGTAATACACATAGACAGGCTCAAGAATTAATTTCGGGACCCTGTCTGAGTGCAAAGGCTAGGTTTCTGTCCTTCAATAGGACAAAATCCAGGGTTGTTATTGGCCATTATTGGATATAATACCCTGAGAAAGTATCTTCACATAATGGGGCTGTCAGACAGTCCATTGTTTAGGATAAGCGGAGCAGAGGATTAAACCTCGGTCCACAGTCTATGTGAACGTGAAGCTCTGGCTTCACTCAGACACACATATCTGAGCTCCTTCTTTTTGGATACAGAGGACATGAAGAGTATAATTCTGGGGGCCATCTGGAACTTTAGTAAAGTAACAGGGCTCCTTTGAATTGATGTGGGCCACAATAGGCCCTTCAATTAAGACCTAGGTGCATCGGGAACGTAAGGTCTCGAACCCAAATGCAGATTAATCAATCAACCAATCAAACATAACTTACGCAAACAAGGGTCTATGTACAATAATTATTTTGTCGCAGTTTATAACCACAACTTAACAACTGTACTAATATTTCGAGTGACGGTGGTGCTACTTCTGTAACACTTGCAATGAAATGGCTTTGTTCTAAAATTACTTTTTTTTTCGTAATGATATCGAACGGGAACACTTTTTGATTATACATAGCGGAGTATTTTTGCGTTATTCTAGTGTAGTTAATAATATCGTTGACAAATTTTGCAACAAACCTGTGTTTATTCTGACATAAATAAGTGACTCACAAAACAGACAAAGCTTATCTTTACTTCCGCAACACGTGAGCCTGTGAGTCCGTTTCAGACTCTGTTTTAAGCTAACTTAAGCTAACTTTATACGGAACACAATGAACTGTCAACGATTAATGACAACGAATTAATTGCATGAAGGGCCCAAAGGAACGCGCAGTTCCAATACGATAGCAACACAGACAAGTTATGTTCTTTGAATTAAGCACATCAGTTTCACTAACAGTCACAACTAATGTCTTATAATTTACAAAAAAAACCTGAAATTGTACTTCTAACCGCATTAATTAATGACTGGAAGAAACAAAATTCAGCATTATTAAAACTGTTATCACGTACGGAACTCAGCAAAGTATTTAAACGTTACGCTCTACATGCACGCACAGGAAGCCATCTAATTACAGAAGGGTGTATAAGAGTAGGCTTGTAATGTAATGTTCCTATCAGTACATATTTTAATGTAAATTTCATAATCCATTTACATGATATATTTTGTGGGAATAAGAGAGACTGCAGAGAAAAAAATGTTTTATACCTTAGCACACACACAAATTACGCAACCTAATTAGAAACAGTTTACACTGAATTTATTAACAAATCGAACACAACTATTAATATAACTGGTACAAGAGAAAGGATGTAATGTTATAAATGTCACAAGTATAGAATATGGGGTGAAAGTTTGTCAGATCACAAATAGCATAAACGTACGTTTGTTCGTCATAGTTATTATTATTATTATTATTATTATTATTATTATTATTATTATTATTATTATTATTATTATTATTAT
>JGI20169J29049_11449343_pt1 | contig 13312 bp, 8 predicted proteins | sample TergutNc150P1_FD_29049 | JGI IMG/M metagenome (IMG submission 29049) | reverse complement strand
AATGCAAATATACACACTGTGTTTGCAATCTAAATGGCAAACAAATGGAAAAAGTTATGACACGCCATACAGCAGCCAGAATTTGCAGTACGTCACCACGCAACATGCATAAGAAGTAAGAAACATTCAACCTTTGTGCCACATTTATGACACCTGTACACTTGCACTAGTTGAAAAGATAAATGAGCAATAAGTTTCCATACAGACTAGCTACCTAAGTAACATAATATATGGCCTTTTCCAGAACAGCACCAGTGCTTAAATGTTACTGTGATGGCATAGAAATACCATCTCTAACTGTCCATGCCCTTATGAACTTATGCAGTTTTAATGAAAACACTGTAAATATATCTAGATGAAATCATTCTCAATTATTTCAATTACTTGAAATAAATTGTTTAGGAGACAAACCTCAACTTTATGTGGGACTTCCCTACAAATCAGAAAACATTACACTTCCATTTGGAATCACTAACTAATAAATTGTTCATCACATTACCAAATGTCTGTCTCCACAAACATTTCTAACAACTATTACAATTTTGTCTACACATAAAAATAGATCTATTATGGTTTATTTCCCAAACATTCACAACATTGGAGAAGAGAAGAACAACAAATCTCAGTTCATATGTGTGACCCCTTTTACTATTAGGAGAAGTTACAAATAAACAGACTCACAAGTGCAGACTGTCAGCACGTCCTGGAAGTATCCAGTGGAAGCCCGGAGATTAACACGAGTAGAAAACTGCACAGGCGGAACCTGAAGTCCACGAAGGGGACCATACATCACACCTGAGTCAAGAGAATGTTAATGTGACTGTCTCGAATACACGGACAATGCACACAGTTCAATAAAACCCTTTCAACTTGGGTGTCTTACAAGTGTAAACTGATGGCCATATGTTTGGAGCTAGGAGCTTATAACTAAAATATAATTCACAAAATTAGCACCTGTAAAATAGCAAATACATTTAACTTTATTACGAGTAAATGAATGACGAATAAGAGCAGGAAGTAGGAACACAAAAACGGTGCAGCAGATACAACTGCAAACCACACATGACTGAGAGAGTGAATTTATCAGCTGTAAGCAACAGATATGTTCAATGAAGGCCAGCAGGCATTATAAATTAATAAATATGTAATTCTGACATCTACTTCCATTCATATTTTTACTAACAGAATGGCATCCCACTATCTGAAAAATTGCAAACACTGCCTCCAAAACTTACATAATTATTATTCTTATAACTTCAGCATAATAAAGGAAACATAAAGGTACATTTACAAATCTGCCACATCAAATTTCACATGACTGACTGCAATTAACAGTTAATCAGTTACAACCATCAAACAAATGTGTAGATACAATTCTGAGCACTTGTTATGTTATTTCACAAACTCCAAGATGACACAGTACATAAAGTTACAAATGGCATTCTTTTATGTTTATTAAGATTACTTAAAAAATGGAACAACAAAATGAAAATTAGTGAAAGTCCCCCATATCAAATTTCAGCCACATTTGGTGGAATGTTTATGGACAACAGTCAACAGTCCACTCATAGCTGTACTATGAGTCAGCACAGCTGAAAATGACAACTGCCCAACAACTTTTAAAACATTCAACAGTTTAGGCAGTGGTACCTGAACACAGACAGACTTTACCTTCAGTTAAAATATACTTATATTTTACTCTGTAAAGAATGCCTAAAATGGTTCATAAGCAGGTCTGACAAAAGTTACATATTTTTCAAAACATATCACAAACTGGGCCCACTAAGACATATGATACAGTACTATCGCTTTCCAGGTATAAATATCTGCCATGGGCTAATATTTTTTACCACATTATCTGTGCACATACAGCATACATGGAAGGCATGAGAGTGCTGCAACTACGCACTTGTCATTCTACAAGCAATGTCTGGCCCCATAAACTGCTTCAAAATAGCAAACACTTGAAGCACATCTTACCGCATTGTCGCATAACATTCGCAAAATATATTAATTACAACACTGTGCTAGACAGTGACAGTTCCACTTGAAGCACTGTCTGTCAACAGGACTTCCAATGTTCTGCACCTGTGAATTGTTCCAGTTCCCTTTAGACCCCCTGTTATGCACACCAGAGATTCCAGTAAAAAAGTAATGCACGAGGAATACGGAGTAACATCATTTATGACAATGGAAGCAAAAAGTAAATAAACAGGTGTAAAAACAGTAAGTAGAATGATGACTTAGAATGGGTTTTATGTGACAAAAAAATGGAAAAATTCCATCTAGTAACTAGTTATCTGAAACAGCATCAGAAGAAGGAAAATGGGTGCACTGTACCAAGCCCAGAATGTTGAATAAACCTAAATACTACTGTGATAATGCAGGAAAAGAAAGGCCATTTCATGATAAAAAGATTCAAGTCTTGACTGAATCCTTATCAATACTGTGGGAACACCAAATCTTCCACCATAAAACCGTTAAAATTCTCACAGCAGTTCCACATTTGATTGATTGATCGATCAATCGATCGATCGATAGACAGACACAGACAGACAGACAGACACAGACAGACAGACAGATAGATAGATAGATATATGTATCGGTTTCAAAACGCTTTTCTACGTTGTCCGACACCTAGACTCCATTGCTTCCACATTTGATCCAAACAGAAAATATACCAACATCTCTTCATACTACTCATATGCTGCGAATGAGAAAAGTACCTATGAACAAAAGCAGAGGATATTACTGTTCCATTCAAGCATACCGCTTCAGATGAAATGGGGCAGTCTATACAGACCACACTTGAAACCATTCCAGTCATACAATATGACTGACAAGAATGCTACTCATACCAGATGACTTACTGGACTTACAGGGATGAGACGGACTGGACGGATGAGGTTAGCAAGATGTAACATAGCAGTGCAACGAAGTCTAGGTGTGAGATGTTCATCCCTAGCTGGTCCCAAGCCCAGGAAAATGATGAGGATTGAGTGCAAGGCTAATCACCTTGCCTCATAAAACAGTTCAGATTTTGACACCCAGCAGTGAGCCTAGGACAAAAGGATGGACAATGCGGCAACAACAAAGGCAATGGAATGTAGAGAATGACATAAGATGGGAATTGCTGATTGGAGACAAGTAGCACAGGATAGAGATGGATGGAGGAGACCAACTAGGAAGGTGCTAATCCTTCTTAGATAATGGAGTGACAAAAGACAAAAAAGAAGAAAAAGAAGAAGAGGAGGAGGAAGAGGAGGAAGAAGAAGATAGCTACGCAGGCCACTCAATTTAACTCTGCCCTGTTGTCCAGTGCACTAATAAAATGAGCTAAACTCAGTGAGTGAGAAAAATATATGAGCGACTTATGATCATTCCCAGGTCATCACAGATGATGGGTGACACAACAGGTCTATAAAACAATAGTTCATAACTCAACTCCTAACATGATGTGACCATCACCCAAGAAGATCACAGAGCACACAATTTTTTATTTCCTATACCACCACCACATCTTCAGGAGAGGTTAAATTAATATTTTATCAACTGCCATTTCAGTAGTTGTTCTGTATGCCTTAGATAATTTATAAATGATGTTTTATTGTGTTACGTCTGTGGTTCTATGTTCATTTAACCGCAGAAGGATTTTCATGACATCAGATGTCCAAATCATATTTACCCAAACAGAGGATGAGACTTTTTCCTAATTCATCACTTAAAAAATGGTGGTCACCTTGTAACTGCACACAAAGTTAACACACACATGTACAGAAATTTTCACGGAAACTGAAGATAATGAAGAGGGGTCATCTTCACAGGTAGGATCATCTTGCATCCAGGCAAATACAGTATTATGCCACAACATACCTCACCTTTCTGCTTTCAATTCTTTGTATTGGCAACATCAATGCAACAGCAGCATAAGTTTCTGATGTTGGAGTAATATTACTACATTCTGCAACTTTGCAAAATTGTGTGCAATTACTAGGTCCTAAAACTGGCAATTTTTGTTTAGCTCACTTCCTTCATTATGTAAAACATTATCTCAATAAATCAACATTTCACATCCTGTTTCATACCAATTATTAATAAACCACTGCTGCTATACAAGTGAAATTTGGATGGCAAAAGATCATAAACATATGTACCTAAAGCACGAAGCTTTTAAACAATATTGGCGTTATGTATTAGTAAGAATTATGGACACACTGGAAAAACATGGAACACAGACAACATAACTTTTTGTCAGAATATATTTTTGCTTAAGTGAATATTTAACGACAGAAAGTCAATGAAATATGAAGGCTTTCAATCTACTGGTAAACACAATTCATATATTATTCTAAAATTTATGAATGAAGTTCATAGACTGTAAAATGCATAAAACAGACAATGCATATTTGTGAAGTGTTCTTCACACATATGTGCACAATATATGCCCTAAAGAGAAAGCTTCCTGTACATTCTGAAACTACAAAATTAATCAGTGTGTCAGAACACATGAGGCATGGCACAAACATATGCAATTTCTGCATACTACCCACCAAATAAGGACCACAGGCAGGAAGAGTTTAGAATCTTGTTTCCTCTTGAAGTCATATAATGAATAAAACCAGTTTTCTTCAGTTCTCTGCAAAATAAAGAGAGAAAGCATTACATCTCCCATTATTAAATATTAGAACTAAATGGCAGGGACTACGGAATGACACCACCATAAATGGGTTGGACAACACAGATGCACACATACTGTCCAAATGATGTATTATAAGTACAAAAATAAAATAAAAATACCATGTGACATCTCACATTTCATCTTTTACAATTTTCTGAATTGTATAAATAATACCTTTGTTTCATAGCTTTTCACAATTCAAAAAAAAAAAACTGCAAAAGATGGAAGGTAAGTGAGATCCCACATGAAATATACATGGTATTTGTATGTCATCTCCCTACTTATAATACATTTTTATATTTTGTATGTTTTCTTCTGGGTAATTACCCGGCGTCTGAATTTTATCTGCCGACGTTTCGGAACACTCTGTCTGTTCCATCTTCATAAGCTGGTAGGTGTAGGTGTAGGTGTACACCTGCCACCCTATGAAGATGGAACAGACAGAGTGTTCCGAAAATAATTACCCAGAAGAAAACATACAACATACAGAACACAGCGAAAGTTTGAAATCAAGAATTTTTATATTTTGCCTGATGATGTTCTATTAGGACAGAAACCTGTACATGTACCCATTACATAACAAACACACAGTGTTTGATTGCATTTTAATAATTACTTAACATATAAACACAATGGGATGTCCTCCATCAAGCATGAATACACCTATAGCCACACACTTTTGCAGTTATAAAACCACATTTGGTCAAATGTATGTCACTACAGGGTGCCAAGGCAGTACATAGGATATGTCTGTAAACTCACATCCTTTCATTTCTTGCATGTGAATGGAAAAACAAAATACTATGCAACATGCAGTGAACTAGCATCATGTTGTCACAGTGTCCCTTCAAGTCTACAATGTTGATGAAGTGTGTTTATAGTTTACTTAATGATACTTCTGGCAGCTAAGACTGCATACTGTCAAATAACATAATGACCAATGAATAATAAATTTACAAGAATGTGGCAGGACCTAGTCAAGGTCTAATTTAAAGAACTATCCCAGAATTTGCCCAGAGGAACCAAAAATAATTACATTAAAAAAAAATCTCTATCAAGTCTCCAAGCTGAGATTTAAACGTGGATCCTCCTGACTACAAAGCAAAAATCCCTATCACTCACCTGTAATATCTGGTTTTGAACATTAAAGCAGTGTAAACTAAGAAACACTTCAGTTTATTTTTAAAAAAACCACTTTAAAGAAATTATACTTGCACTAACTATACACATAAAACATTTAAAAAATGATTCTTTAAGCTGCACTATTATATTTGAAATAAAACATCTGAAACAGTATGAAACAACCATGTTCACAAATCATACTCATCATCATCTACACAATGCACAGTGCATATAATAATCACTTTAGTTATTCAATTAACATTTTTAATACACTTCTAAATATCATAAACATCTGTAAGAACTCCATACATTTCACTAATAATTTGTACCCCCTCCCATTAAAAAGAGGGGGCAACACCCCTTCACTGATGATTTCCAGGAGTAATAGAAGAACTAAGATGAGAAACCTGTGCATTACTAATAACAGTTCAGTGGGCCACAACACTGATATTAATATTAAACTTGACTGAGGTTAACATCTTCACGTCAAGAGTTATTCTAACATCTACATTCACAGGGGCAATCGGAAGTCTAAGCCAAATCTCAATATGACAGATTCTAACACATTCATCCATCAACCTTAGCAGATGAATATTAATTACACAACCCACACGCAAAAATTTACGAGTATTATACTTTGCAGTGTACTCAATGTCAGTGTTAACAGTGGTATCAGCTATTAAACTAACCAGAGTATCCTTTATCAATCAAACCTTAACAATCACAGAAACCACACTAATAAAAGTTATAATATTCATGTCACTGCTGTCCTTGAGGGGAGTTTCCTCCATTCCTGGGATTCCAACCAAAATGACTTGTCATCCTAGCCATAATCACAAAAAATGTAGTCCTAATAGCAACAATGGGTTACATCTTGCATAAACGTAACCCCAGTTCCATTTGCTGCTAAAGAAGATGCCTGTGTCTGGTCACACTTGGCCTCAAATGCCGGTGCAAGCCAGCCCCAGACACAGAAATTGGGCTGGATGTTTGGCTAGGACCCAGCCATGTAAAAATTATGAAGATGGTGCAGTTATAGCAATTAGTTGTGAGGTCTAATCCCTCCAACAAAAGAGTGCAAAGGTACTGTAATTGGCTTCATGGTTAAACATGGGAAAACCAACATTGTTTTCGCCAGCACTTAAAACCCTTTCTGTGCTGTTGGGACATTCAGGGTGGTAGAAACCTGGTCTGTATAATAGGATTATGCACAGATGAGCTTGCTAATGGAACCTAAGTCCTGCAGCAACATCAAAGGGCCAACCACAAAGATATATTTTAATTCTTCAAGTTGCTGGGTGCGAACATTATTACTACTGGTATGTGGAATTCACATTCTTGAACTGACTCTCAAGTGCTACAGATGACCGAAAGGTTTAACGAAAGCCTCTACAAACTTGAGGTGGTGACTGAAAGTCACATATCCAAGACAGAAGTGTGTTGTTGTCTGGACTCACTTCAGTATCTGGACTAAGTGCCTAGGTGTAGCCCAGTGCCTCCCCTGTATTCCCTTAAACTTGACCCCAACACCGTCAGTTCTCAACAACAAATCAGCTAGCACCAGAAGCGACCACCAATGCTGAACAAGGGCAGTGAGTGGGTTGAAACCTACAAGCAATTTTAATCTCCTTACTTCACTACATTTCCCCATTCACTCTTCCATGAAACTGCCCCTTCAAACCCATGTTTTTCTCACAAGTTTTCCTTACTTCCCTCTTCTCCTGGAGGTCCACAAACCTCCTGTCTCCCCTTCAGTCACCTTCCTTGCTTCCCCTCTTTCCCAAAACACACTTTTAAATTCATCCTCCTGGCAATGGTTGACTTCATACTCCCACTCAAGAAAAAAATTTAACTAAACAAACCACTATTCTTTGGGTCAGTACAGCACGCTCTTTACTTCATCAACAAATGGAACTAGTTGGCAACAAAAGGGTTAAGTCACATATTGCCATATTTATTCTAAATGTTACTGAAAATAAGCAAATGACTATAATACATATATATAATATAAATCACACTTAATGACCATGATTTATGCAATTCACAGGAACACAGTTGTTTCATACTGTCTCAAATATTATATTTAGAATATAATTCTGCAATTTAAAGAATAGCTTTGTATATGTTTTGTGCTTACAATAACAGAAGTGCCTATTCTTCACCCTTGTCTCAATTACATTATACATATTTAATCACTGCAACCAAATATCACGTTTAAGTGATCAACACTCCTGCCTCATATTCAGAATGCCGCAGGTTCAAGTAAAGTGTTACCATGCTCCATTCCAGTTTGAACAGGTACAGTGTGTTTTCATATGAATACTTATATATAATATTTATGAAGTGTGTCAATCTTAATTAGTTTATGCATGGTTTCTCTTGATTATTCCCACATTACTTTTACAGTCCCTGATAATTACACAACTCATTTTCTGTTTCCTTATTATGCATATAGATACAGCAGGTTCAAACTAATATTTTCACATTAAGATGCATCAGGAATACACACTACTTCCATTTCTCCTGTTTACTTCAACAGGATTTTGTACATGTAGAGGACTTACAATAAGGTTTGAGAAACATAACACACACCATATGCATAATCTTTCAAATACCAACACTGAAAAATACAGCAACATCTGTTGTTCACAACACAAACCATACACTCTAGGAGCAATGCTGGTGTCAGGTATCAATCCAACTTGAATACAAGTGTCAATATAACTGCACATAAGTTGCAAAAATATCAATTAAAGTACACAGCAATGTTAAATGTACATGGAACAAGAACAATATCCAATTATAAACTAGAAAAAAAAAGTTACAGATGCAAAAACTGTGCACAGGCATTCTCACTTACAAGAACACTATGGTTTCTGAAATTGGAATCTGAAGCAACTGCAAACAAGAAATATCCCACAGTGAACAGTGATGCCAACAGATAACATAGTATAAAACTGGTAATCTTACAATAATCAGGAAAGAGTGAAAGTACTTTCAAATCACTGTGACTGTAGTCTGTACAAAAACATGACTGTCCCAATTTCAGTTCCTGTATCTTTTCAAAAGCAGGCAAAACAGTTACACAAACAAGCACAAGACTTGTATCCACACCAGCTGTAGTACCAAGTGCAGTCTACCCATGAGTCTGGCCTGGTCCAATATAATATTTTACACATGAATTTCTGAAGTATGACAGTACATGCAGTTAGGAGGGTACCGAGGCTACACAGAAAGTTAACCACTACATAGTCGGTTTAATCACACATATCTAAGGCACTTGCATATATCTTAATTCCAAAGCATGCAAACTGCATATATTCCAATTATAATCAGAAACTTCATGCAAAATAAATAAATAAATAAAAAATAAAATAAAAAAATAAAACCTTAAATACACTTATTATAATGGCAAGAAAAAATGTCATAGGCGTGACTATCATTTCAGAGTGTTTGTGTTCGCAATTTTCATTTTCAGTTTACCTTTAAATAACTAATGTCACAGAAACATACCCAAAGAAATCTGCTCGAGACTCAGATGCATTTGATTTTATGGGACTTCTTGGGCAAGAATAGGAGTTTAAGATATCCTGATTTTCCTGCTCATCCAAGCATTCCATTTTCATTATAAATTGGTTGCCATCCTTGCCTTGAAACAAGATAAAGACTATTGGCTGCCGCTGATCTTCAAAAACCTAAGTAAACTTGTGCTCACCTCAGAAGTTCACAAGAATATTACAGATAACAGAGATTTAGACGTATGAGTGGCATACTGACCACACCAACTTTAATTCAAACCGGGCAATATCAGTGTATGAATCTGGAATGGGGGACAGATATGCAACTTACTATTATGGTTCAAATGATGGTAGCACAGAGCTGCTACAGTCACTAGTATGGGAAACCCAGCAAACAAGATAAACAAGAAATTCAAAAGTAGGACTTCCTACAATAGTGGATAGTGGGCATGGTTATACTCTGTCAGTCTTGATCTTAAAACTGCATGGTGGCTACAAGATTGATATCAAAATCTTAATAAAGGACAAACAGTTGTGGTAATCTATAAATGACATCAATGAGTGTATAAAGAGACAACATAAAATATGATGCAACAAATCCTGGTCTCACAAACCAACAATTTGTCTAATGACTGGATGATTTACTAGAGAAATACAAGGTGCAGAACACATACCAAAAGAAATAATTTAACACAAAGATAGCTTATGTCATTTATTGATATCAGAATACCTGCTGGAATTTCTTAATTATATGACAATCTTAGACATGACAGAAGTTTCAAACAGATGAATAAAAGAATGCAACAAATGTAGTTCATCACTGAAATAGGTGGAAGCAAGACGTCAGTACTTCTATCAATGCCATGGAAAACCTAATAAGACTGTCACTGAAGATTCAAGTATTCTGGAGTGTGATGGGTCAATGGGCAAGCAGTTCACCGTGCTTCAAAGGATCACAGTGCCTTCTTCTTCAGGGTCAAGTAATTCACTCTGCATATACTTCTTGCATTGGTTGACCGTGAAAAAGAAAGCACTATGTTTTTTTCAACTTGTTGGGAACTGCTCAGCCAATGACACAGTCTTACAACCAGAAGACTTGAATCTTATGTAATACCACTGCCAGAACCTCATATCTAGCAATACTAAAGCCGTCAAACACCCAATCAGCCTACCTATGCAGCCATCTTTCCTGTGGGTAACCTTTAAATAAGAATGCATAAATATCTTCTCTTCCCCCCCCTCCAAAAAAAAAATCTGTGATGCACACTTGTGAGAAATGTGACAATAGACTTCTTAAGTAAAACACATCATCTCATGTGCTGGGCTTTCGTTTGAAGACTGTGTCAAGCATTCAAGCACGTTCAAACAAAATTTTACTGGCTGCTACATACATGTTTAGGACCGGAATTTGATAAACTCTACAAAAAAAATTTTGCCATTTCAACCTGCCTCCTTAAGACTGGAAAGTAATAAGGTAAAGGTAAAGCAATCCCATTACATGCCTGGACAGGCCTTGAGGGTTCCAGGAGGTTGAGGCTCCCAGATTTCAAGACATACAGCACATGAAGGTGGTAAGGATGTCAGCCTTAAGCACTGGCCGCCTTTACCCCCAGGAAATATCCCTGGTACTCATTTCTGTTAGAGGCTGAGTGTACCCCATGGCCATAGCGCGGCTGGAAGGATTATGTCAATGAAAAATTCCAATGACACCAACAGGAACCGAACCCGCAACTTGCTGGCTTGTAGCGCAGTGCCTCAACCAACTGCGCCACCACGTGCCCCCTGGAAAGTAATAATCTATTCACTGAATGAGCACACCCAGAGAAAGTTAACTGTGGAGTACTTCACTATATCCTTAACAAAACAAATCAAAGTAAAGACAAAGCTTCAAATTTATATTCCTTTGCATTTTTACGACATATACAACCTACCATATGAGACATATACTGTCCTGCTCTGAGTTTTTTTTAATATACGACTATCATCACTCCACAAAGTTCCATTTGAGATCCTCGCAACACAGAGATTACATGGACAAAAACAAATTCACTTGACAGTTATTAATGTATGCCTCCCAAAACAAATTTTAATGAGTGAATTTGATGTTGGCAAGTCCGTGCATCATCATACAATTCAAATAAATTAACCAACTAGATGCAACAGTTTCACAAGTTTATTACTTGACGTTTATGTGTGGCTCCACATGTTTCGGGTGTCTCCATGCCCATCATCAGGAGCTTACATCTGCATTAACAGCCTCTGGTTTTACCGTTGGACCGTGGTGGTAGCAGCGTTGTTGGTCGTGGTTGCAGACAGCTGTAAGCTCCTGATGATGGGCGTGGAGACGCCCGTAACATGTTGAGCCACACATAAACGTCAAGTAATATACTTGTGAAACTTTTGCATCTAGTCGGTTAATTTATTTGAATTGTATGATGATGCATGGACTTGCCAACGTCAAATTTATAAATGCCAAAGAGGTTGGCGATATATACTCATACAAAAACATCAAACGAAAACTGCACAAGACAATAGCAGCCACCTGGTTTAATAACAAGCTCCAACTGTAAAACCAGAGGCTGTTAATGCAGCTGTAACCTCCTGATGATGGGCATGGAGATGCCCGAAACATGTTGAGCCACACATAAACATCAAGTAATAAACTTGTGAAACTGTTGCATCTAGTTGGTTAATTTATTTTAATTTAATGAGTGACTTTGATAAAACACACTAACATGCAGACATGACTTCCATTATGTCAGTTTGTTTCATGCACTTCTTGCAAATTATAAATGAGAAGCAGACACAATTACAATTCCCACTAACCTACAGTATTCACACTAAAGTACAGTCTGCAACATCCTTGCTACCACTAATGAATATCAGAATGGAAAGTGAAGCATGCAGGTGGGAATTGCAGAAATGAAAAACAAGTTTTCCAAGAAGTCTGAACCACCCAGAAGAAAACCAATCATATCCCATCTTCATCGATGCCAGTGGAGTAGGAATTGGATCCCTCCTCCTTCAGCAATAAAATGAGCAATCCCCAAATAATACTGACAGCTGGCAGATGTCTGAAACCTGTAGAGAGATGGTACAATATAACCGAAGCAGACAAGCTCAGTACTAAACCCACTTGAGTTTTATATTTATACACAGACAAGTCAGAATACATGCTTGCCATATGGCAGTCACATATACTGAGAAGCTTGTTGCAGCTATGAAAAAGGGCTTGAGAAGGTAGTGGCACAACAATGGGTTTAAGACGGGCAGAGCACAGCAGAGGACTGGGATTGGAAAGGAAGCTATTTTCATATTTTTTACATTATTCAGACTGCATATACTAAAGTGCAGAGTGTGCACAGTGTATACAGGACTGTGGCAAAAGTTTTTGCAACTATATAACCTCCATATATGTAAGTGCATACAAGTATTTGTGTGGTACAAAAGTACTGCTGCAATTTGATGACCTGAGTCATCAAACAAAATATGCGATATATATATATATATATATATATATATAAGGCCACTTAAAATTTGGCAGTGATGCTCAGGGTATTCTATTACCTTATTCTAAGGGCAGAAATTACAGAAGTCATGAATAGTGAGGTGGTAAGGATTTGGAAGAAGGCATCATGGCATATTTGAAGACACTACACTTGAAAGAATGAGGCACAACATGAAGAACCTCATTTGATACTCTAATTTTTTAATCTGGTTTCACTGGCCGTAACTAATGTTCACTATCTTCAGTTCAAGCGTAGTGACAGAGTTTCTTTCAGATGGAAAAAACTCTAATTTTGAGACCGTGTTTTGATTTCCATTACAGAACAAAACATGTAGCAGTAGATCTAGGGTGTATGTGCCCACAATGAGATCAATAAAATACGATTTAGTGACAAGAGACACGTACAATAATGTACACATTAAAAAAATAAAAAAAACTGGGTGAAAAGGCATTTCCATAAGCGTGATTTCAGGCGTCAGTGATGTA
>JGI20169J29049_11449350_pt1 | contig 13405 bp, 1 predicted proteins | sample TergutNc150P1_FD_29049 | JGI IMG/M metagenome (IMG submission 29049) | reverse complement strand
AAGGCGAAAATCTTAGAGTCGTTAAAGGAAAAGGCCAGGACAGTTAGAGTCTCTAAATTAATATGGCGAAACTCTTAGAGTCTTTACAGGAATAGGCCAGGAGAGTTAGTGTCTGTAAATTAATAAGACCAAACACTTAGTGTCTCTAAAGAAATAGGCCAGGACTGTTAGTGTCTCTAAATTAATAAGGCGAAATTCTTAGAGTCTCTAAAGGAATAGGCCAGGTGATTTAGAGTCTCTAAATTAATAAGGCGAAATTCTTAGAGTCTCTAAAGAATAGGCCAGGACATTTAGAGTCTCTAATTTAATAAGGCCAATCTCTTAGAGTCTCTAAAGAATTAGGCCAGGACAGTTAGTTTCTCTAAATTAATAAGGCGAATCTCTTAGAGGCTCTAAAAAATAGGCCAGGAGAGTTAGTGTGTCTAAATTAATAAGGCGAAACGCTTAGATTCTCTAAAGGGATATTCCAGGACAGTTAGAGTTTCTAAATTTGTAAGGCGAAAGTCTCAGTCTCTAAAGGAATAGTACAGGACAGTTAGCGGCTCTAAATAAATAAGGCGAAACACTTAGAGTCTTTAAACGAATAGGCCAGGACACTTAGAGTCTCTAAATTAATAAGGCGAACCCCTTAGAGTCTCTAAAGGAATAGGCCAGAATTGTTAGGGAATCTGAATTAATAAGGCGAAAGCCTTAGGGTCTCTAAAGTAACAAGCCAGGACAGTTAGACTCTCTAAATTAATAGGGCGAAAATATTATATTCTCTAAAGGAATATGAGAGGAAATTTAGAGTCTCTAAATTAATAAAGCGAAACTCTTAGAGACTCTAAAGGAATAGTCCATGAAATTTAGAGCCTCTAATTTAATAAGGCGAAAATCTTAGAGTCTCTAAAGGAATAGGCCAGGATAGTTAGTGTCTCTACATTAATAAGGCGAAAATCTTAGAGTCTCTAAAAGTTTAGGCCAGGATTGTTAGTCTCTAAAATAATAAGGCGAAAATGTTAGAGTCTCTAAAGTAATGACAGGACTGTTAGAGTCTCTAAATTAATAAGGCGAAACTCTTAGAGTCTCTAAAGGAATAGGCCAGGACATTTAGAGTCTCTAAATTAGTAAGGCTAAACTCTTAGAGTCTCTAAAGGAATAGGCCAGGACAGTTAGATACTCTAAATTAATAAGGCGAAACAATTAGAGTCTCTAAAAGAATGGGCCAGGACAGTTAGAGTCTCTAAATTAATAAGGCGAAATTCTTAGAATTTCTAAAAGTTTAGGCCAGGACAGTTATTGTCTCTAAATTAATAAGGCGAAATTCTTAGTGTCTCTAAATGAATATGCCAGGAGAGTGAGAGTCTATAAATTAATAAGGCGAATATATTAGGGTCTCTAAAGGAATAGGCCTGGACAGCTAGTGTCTCTAAATTAATAAGGCGAAACTCTTAGAGTCTCTAAAGGAACAGGCCAAGAGAGTTAGGGTCTCTAAATTAATAAGGCGAAACACTTAGAGTCGCTAAAGGAATAGGCCAAGACATTTAGAGTCTCTAAATTAATAAGGCGAAACTCTTAGAGTCTCTAATTTTATAGGCCAGGACAGTTAGAATGTCTAAATAAATAAGGCGAAACTCTTAGATTCTCTAAAGGAATAGGCCAGGACATTTAGTGTCTCTAATTTAATAAGGCGAAACACTTAGAGTCTCTAAAGGGGTAGGCCAGGACTTTTGATTGTCTAAATTAATAAGGCGAAACTATTAGAGTCTCTAAAGTAATAGGCCAGGAGTGTTAAAGTCTCTAAATTAATAAGGCGAAACTCTTAGAGTCTCCAAAGGGATAGGCCAGGACCTTTAGAGTCTCTTAATTAATAAGGCGAAATTCTTAGTCACTAAATGAATAGGCCAGGACAGTTATTGTAACGAAATTAATAAGGCCAAACCCTTAGAGTCTCTAAAGGAATAGGCCAGGAGATTTAGAGTCTCTAAATTAATAAGGCGAAATTCTTATAGTCTCCAAAGGAATAGGCCAGGAGAGTTAGTGTCTCTAAATTAATAAGGCGGAGCTCTTAGGGTCTCTAAAGGAAAAGGCCAGGAGAATTAGTGTCTCTAAATTAAAAAGGCGAATTTCTTAAATTCTCTACATGAATAGGCCAGGAGTGTTAGTGACAGTAAATTAATAAGGCGAAATTCTTAGTGTCTCTAAAGGAATAGGCCAGGACAGTTAGAGTCTCTAAATTAATAAGGCGAAACTCTTAGAGTCTCTAACGTTATAGGCCAGGACTGTTAGGGAATCTAATTTAATATGGTGAATGTCTTAGAGTCTCTAAAGGAACAAGCCAGGACTGTTACAGTATCTATATTAATAGGGCGAAAATATTAGTGCCTCTAAAGTAATAGGCCAGGATATTTAGAGTCTCTAAATTAAAAAGTCGACTCCCTAGAGTCTCTAAAGTTATAGGCCAGGAGAGTTAGAGTCTCAAAATTTGTAAGGCGAAACTCTTGTCATCTCTAAAGGAATAGCCTAGGAGAGTTAGCGTCTCTAAAATTATAAGGCGAAACTCTTAGAGTCTCTAATGGAATAGACCAGGATATTTAGAGTCTCTAAATTAATAAGACGAAATTTTTAGAGTCTCTAAAGGAATAGGACAAGACAGTAAGGGTCTCTAAATTAATAAGGCGAAACTCTTAGGGTCTCTAAAGAAATAGGCCAGGACAGTTAGTGTCTCTAAATGAATAAGGCGAAACTCTTAGAGTCTCTAAAGCGTTAGGCCAGGAATGTAAGAGCCTCTAAATTAAGAAGGCGAATCCCTTAGTGTCTGTAAAGGAATAGGCCAGGACAGTTAGGGTCTCTATATTAATAAGGCGAAAAACTTAGTGTTTCTAAAGGAATAGGCCAGGAGAGTTACAGTCTCCAAATTAATAAGGCGAAACTCTTAGAGTCTCTAAATGAATAGGCCAGGACAGTTAGGGTCACTAAATTAGTAAGGCGAACCTCTTAGAGTCTCTAACGGAATAGGCCAGGACCGTTAGATTCTCTAAATTAATAAGGCGAAACACTTAGTGTCTCTAAAGGAATAGGCCAGGAGATTTAGAGTCTCAAAATTAATAAGGCGAAACTCTTAGAATCTCGAAAGGAATAGGTCAGGACAGTTAGAGTCTCTAAATTAAAAAGGTGAATCTCTTAGAGTCTCCAAAGGAATAGGCCAGGACTGTTAGAGTATCTAAATTAATAAGGCGAAACCCTTAGAGTCTCTTAAGAAATAGGCCAGGAGAGTTAGAGTCCGTAAATTAATAAGGCGAATTTCATAGAGTCTCTAAAGCTATAGGCCAGGACAGTTAGATTCTCTAAATTAATAAGGCGAAACACTTAGAGTCTGTAAAGGGATATGCCAGGACAGTTAGATTCTCTAAATTAATAAAGCGAAAATCTCAGAATCTAAAGGAATAGTGCAGGAGAGTTAGGGGTTCTAAATTAATAAGGCGAAAATCTTAGTGTCTCTAAAGGAATAGGACAGGAGAGTTAGAGTCTCTAAATTAATAAGGCGAAACTCTTAGTGTCTCTAAAGTAATAGGCGAGGACTGTTAGAGAATCTAAATTAATAAGGCGAAAGTTTCTAAAGGAACAAGCCAGGACAGTTACAGTATCTTCATTAATAGCGCGAAAATATTATAATCACTAAAGGTATAGACCAGGACAGTTAGAGTCTCTAAATTAATAAGGCAAAACTCTTGGAGTATCTAAAGGAATAGGCCTGGAAAGTTAGAGTCTCTAAATTATTAAGGCGAAACACATAGAGTCTCTAAAGGAATAGGCCAGGACAGTTAGTGTCTCGAAATTAATGAGGCGAAACTCTTAGAGTCTCTAAAGGAATAGGCCAAGAGAGTTAGATTCTATAAATGAAAAAGGCGAAAATCTTAATGTCTCTAAAGGAATGGGCCAGGAGAGTTAGAGTCTCTAAATTAATAAGGCGAAAATCTTAAAGTCTCTAAAGGAATAGGCCAGGAGAGTTAGGGTCTCTAAATTAAAAACTCTAATCTCTTAGAGTCTCTAAAGGAATAGGCCAGGACTGTTTGGGTAACAAAATTAATAAGTCGAAATTCTTAGATTCCTTAAAGGAATAGGCCATTAAATTTAGTCTGTAAATTAATAAGGCGAAAATCATAGAGTCTCTAAAGGAATAGGCCAGGACAGTTAGAGTCTCTAAATTAATAAGGCGAAACTCTTAGAGTCTCTAAAGGATTAGGCCAGGACAGTTAGGGTCTCTAAATTAATAAGGCCAAACACTTGGAGTCTGTAAAGGTAGAGGCCAGGACATTTAGTGTCTCTAAATTAATAAGTCGAAACACTTAGAGTTTCTAAAGGAAAAGGCCAGCACAATTAGAGTCTCAAAATTAATAAGGCGAAACTCTTAGAGGCTCTAACAGAATAGGACAGGAGCGTTAGTTTCTCTAAATTAATAAGGCGAAAATCTTAGAGTCTCTAAAGGAATAGGCCAGGAGATTTAGTGCCTCTAAATTATTAAGGCGAAAATCTCAGTCTCTAAAGGAATAGCGCAGGACAGTTAGGGTCTCTAAATGAATAAGGCTAAAATCTTAGAGTCTCTAAAGGAATAGGCCAGGACTGTTAGAGTCTCTGAATTTATAAGGCGAACGCCTTAGGGTCTCTAAAGGAATAGGCCAGGACTGATATGGAATCTAAATTAATAAGGCGAATGTCTTAGGGACTGTAAAGTAACAAGCAAGGACATTTAGAGTCTCTTTATTAATAGCGCAAATATATTATACTATCTAAAGGAATAGGCCAGGAGAGTTAGGGTCTCTAAATTAAAAAGTCTAATCTCTTGGGTCTCTAAAGTTATAGTCCAGGAGATTTGGAGTCTCTAAATTTGTAAGACGAAACTATTGTGTTTTCTAAAGGGATAGGCTAGGGAAGTTGGGGAATCTATATTAATAAGCCGAAACTCTTAGAGTCTCAAAAGGAATAGGCTAGGACTATTAGAGTCTCTATATAAATAAGGCGAAAATTTAGAGTCTCTAAAGGAAATGGCCAGGAGAGTTAGTGTCTCTAAATTAATAAGGCGAAACTCTTAGAGTCTCTAAAGGAATGGGCCAGGACAGTTAGAGTCTCTAAATTAATAAGGCGAAACTCATAGAGTCTCTAAAGGAATAGGCCAGGACAGTTAGAGTCTCTAAATTAATAAGCCGGAACTCTTAGAGTCTCTATAGGAATAGGCCAGGACAGTTAGTGTCTCTAAATTAATAAGGCGAAAAGATTAGTGTCTCTAAAGGAATAGGCCAGGAGAGTTAGTGTCTGTAAATTAATAAGGCGAAAATATTAGAGTCGCTAAAGGAATAGACCAGGACAGTTAGAGTCCCTAAATTAATAAGGCGAAACACTTAGAGTCGCTAAAGGAATAGGCCAGGACAGTTAGAGTCTCTAAATTAATAAGGGAAAATTCTTGAGTCTCTAAAGGATTAGGCCAGGACACTTAGAGTCTCCAAATTAATAAGGCGAAAATCTTAGAGTCTCTAAAGGAATAGGCCAGGACATTTAGTGTCTTTAAATTAATAAGGCGAAAATCTTAGGGTCTCTAAAGGAATAGGCCAGGACAGTTATAGTAACTAAATTAATATGGCGAAAATTTTAGAGTCTCTAAAGGAATAGGCCAGGAGAATAAGGGTCTGAAAATTAATATGGCGAAACACTTTGAGTCTCAAAAGTAATAGGCTAAGACAGTTAGAGTCTCTAAACTAATAAGGAGAAACACTTAGAGTCTCTAATGGATTAAGCCAGGACAGTTAGAGTCTATAAATTAATAAGGCGAAAGTCTCAGTCTCTAAACGAATAGTGCAGGACAGTTAGGGATTCTAAAGTAATAAGGCGAAACACTTAGAGTATCTAAAGGAATAGGCCAATACAGTTAGAGTCTCTAAATTGTTATGGCGAAACACTTAGAGTCTTTAAAGGAATAGGCCAGGACTGTTAGGGAATCAAATTTAATAAGGAGAAAGTCTTAGGGTGTCTAAAGGAACAAGGCAGGAGTGTTAAATTCTCTATATTAATAGTGCGAAAATATTATAGTCTCTAAAGGAATTGGCCAGGAAATTTAGAGTCTCTAAATTAAAAAGTCGAAATTCTAGAGTCTCTAAAGTTGTATTCCAGGAGATTTAGAGTCTCTAAATTTGTAAGCCGAAACACTTGTGATCTCTAAAGGAATAGGCTAGGAGAATTAGAGTCTCTAAAATAATTAGGCGAAACTCTTATAGTCTCTAATGGAAAAGGCCAGGACTGTTAGAGTCTCCAAATTAATAGGGCGAAAATTTTAGAGTCTCTAAAGGAATAGGCCAGGAGATTTAGAGCCTCTAAATTAATAAGGCGAAACTCTTAGAGTCTCAAAAGGAATTCGCCATGACAGAGTGTCTAAATTAATAAGGCGAAAATCTCATAGCTACTAAAGGAATAGGCCAGGAGTGTTAGGGTCTCTAGATTATTAAGGCGAAATTCTTAGATTCTCTAAAGGAATAGGCCAGGATAGTTAGAGCCTCTAAATTAATAAGGCAAAATTTTTAGAGTCTCTAAAGTTTTAGGCCAGGACACTTAGAGTCTCTAAATTAATATGGTGAAACTTTTGTAGTCTCTAAATTTATATGCCAGGACAGTTAGGTTCTCTAAATTAATAAGGCGAAACTCTTAGAGACTCTAAAAGAATAGGCCAGGAGTGTTAGTGTCTCTAAATTAATAAGGCGAAAATCTTAGAGTCTCTAAAAGAATAGGCCAGGACAGGTAGAGTCTCTAAATTAATAAGGCGAAATTATTAGAGTCTCAAAATGAATAGGCCAGGAGAGTTATAGTCTCTAAGTTAATAAGGCGAAAATCCTATAGTCTCTAAAAGGATAGGCCTGGACACTTAGAGTGTCTAAATTAATAAGGCGAATCCCTTAGAGTCTCTAAAGTAATAGGCCAGGAGAGTTAGGGTCTCTAAATTAATAAGTCGAAACACTTAGAGTCTCTAAAAAAATAGGTCAGGAGAGTTGGTGTCTCTAAATTAATAAGGCGAAACTAAACGTGTCTCTAAAGTAATAGGCCAGGAGAGTTACTGTCTCTAAAATAATAAGGCGAAACACTTAATGTCTCTAAAGGAATAGGCCAGGACAGTTAGTCTCTAAATTAATAAGGCGAAATTCTTATAATCTCTAAAGGAATAGGGCAGGAGAGTTAGAGTCTCTAAACTAATAAGGCAAAACTCTTAGAGTCTCTAAAGGATTACGCCAGGAGAGTTGGAGTCTCTAAAATAATAAGGCGAAACACTTAGAGTCTCTAAAGGAATAGGCCAGTTGATTTAGAGTCTCTAAATTAATAAGGCGAAATTCTTAGAGTCTCTAAATGAATAGGCCAGGATTGTTAGAGGCTCTAAATTAATAAGGCAAAACTCTTAGTGTCTCTAAAGGAATAGGCCAGGAAATTTAGAGTCTCTAAATTAATAATGCGAAGCACTTAGATTCTCTAAAGGAATAGGCCAGGACAGTTAGAGTCTCTAAATTAATAAGGCGAAACTCTTAGAGTCTCTAAAGGAATAGTCCAGGACAGTTAGAATCTCTAAATTAATAAGGCGAAACTATTAGAGTCTCTAAAGGAATAGGCCAGGAGAGTTGAGTCTCTAAATTAATAAGGCGAAACACTTAGAGTCTGTAAAGAAATAGGCCAGGACAGTTAGTGTCACTAAATTAAAAAGGCGAAAACCTTAGAGTCTCAAATGAATAGTCCAGGACAGTTAGAGTAACTAAATTTATAAGGCGAAACACTTAGAGTCTCTAAAGGAATAGGCAAGGAGATTTAGTGTCTGTAAATTAGTAAGGCGTAACTCTTAGTGTCTCTAAAGGAATAGGCCAGGACAGTTAGAGTCTCTAAATTAATATGGAGAAACTCTTAGAGTCTCTAAAGGAATAGGCCAAGAGTGTTAGACTCTCTAAATTAATAAGGCGAAACCCTTAGAGTCTCTAAAGGAATAGGCCAGGACAGTTAGAGTCTCTAAATTAATAAAGCGAAACTCTTAGAGTCTCTAAAGAATAGTCCAGTACATTTAGATTCTCTAAATTAATAAGGCGAAAAAATTAGAGTCTGGAAAGGATAAAGCCAGGACAGTTAGTGTCTCTAAATTAATAAGGCGAAACTCTAAGAGGCTCTAAAAGATTAGGCCAGGACAGTTAGAGTCTCTAAATTAATAAGGCGAAATTCTTAGAGTCTCTAAAAATAGTCCAGTACAGTTAGGGTCTCTAAATTAATAAGGCGAAAGTCTCAGTCCCTAAAGGATTAGTGCAGGAGAGTTAGGGTCTCTAAATAAATAAGGCGAAGCTCTTAGAGTCTCTAAAGGAATAGGCCAGGACAGTTAGAGTCTTTAAATTAATAAGGCGAACGTCTTAGGGTCTCTAAAGGTATAGGCCAGGACTGTTAGTGAATCTACATTAAGAACGCGAAAGTCTTAGAGTCTCTAAAGTAGCAAGCCAGGACAGTTAGAGTCTCTATATTAATAGCGCGAAAATATTATAATCTCTAAAGGAATAGGCCAGGATAATTAGAGTCTCTAAATTAAAAAGTCGAATCTCTAGACTCTCTAAAGTTATAGGCCAGGAGAGTTAGAGTCTCTAAATTTGTAAGGCGAAACTCTTGTGATCTCTAAAGGAATAGGCTAGGAGGGTTAGAGTCTCTAAATTATTAAGGCGAAACTCTTAGAGTCTCAAATGGAATAGGCCAGGACAGATAGAGTTTCTCAATTAATAAGGCGAAACATCTAGATTCTCTAAAGTAATAGGCCAGGACAGTAAGGGTCTCTAAATTATTAAGGCGAAACTCTTAGAGTCTCTAAAGGAATAGGCCAGGAAAGATAGAGTCTCTAAATTATTAAGTCGAAACTTTTAGAGTCTCTAAAGGAATAGGCCAGGACAGTTAGAGTCTCCAAAATAATAAGGCGAAACACTTAGAGTCTCTAAAAGAATAGGCCAGGGGAGTTAGAGTCTCTAAATTAATAAGGCGAAACACTTAGAGTCTCTAAAGGAATGGCCCAGGACAGTTACGGTCTCTAAATTAATAAGGCGAAAATCTTAGAGTCTCTAAAGAATGGGCCAGGACAGTTAGAGTCTCTAAATTAATAAGGCGAAAATTTTAGAGTCTCTAAAGGAATATGCCAGGAGAGTTAGTGTCTCTAAATTAATAAGACGAAACACTTAGAGTCTCTAAATGATTAGGCCAGGACAGTTAGAGTCTCTAAATTAAAAAGGCGAAACACTTAGTGTCTCTAAAGGAATAGGCCAGGAGAGTTAGTGTCTCAAAATTAATAAGGCGAAACACTTATAGTCTCTAAAGGTTTAGGCCAGGACAGTTAGAGTCTCTAAATTAATAAGGAGAAACACTTAGAGTCTCTGAAGGAATAGGCTAGGACAGTTAGAGTCTCTAAATTAATAAGGCGAAACATCTAGAGTCTCTAAAGTAATACGCCAGGACCGTTAGGGTCTCTAAATTAATAAGGCGAAAGACTTAGAGTCTCTAAAGGAACAGGCCAGGATAGTTAGATTCTCTAAATTAATAAGGCGAAACTCCTAGAGTCTCTAAAGGAATAGGCCAGGAGATTTAGAGTCCCCAAAATAATAAGGCGAAACACTTAGGGTCTCTAAAGGGATAGGCCATGACAGTTAGAGTCTCTAAATTAATAAAGCGAAACACTTAGAGTCTCTAAAGGAATGGGCCAGGACAGTTAGGGTCTGTAATTTAATAAGGCGAAAAACTTAGAGTCTCTAAAGAATGGGCTAGGACAGTTAGAGTCTCTAAATTAATAAGGCGAATCTCTTAGAGTCTCTGAAGGTATAGGCCTGGACAGTTAGAGTCTCTAAATTAATAAGGCGAAAATCTTAGAGTCTCTAAAGGAATATGCCAGGACAGTTAGAGTCTCTAAATTAATAAGGCGAAACACTTAGAGTCTCTAAAGGTATAAGCCAGTACTGTCAGAGTCTCTAAATTAATGAGGCGGAAAACTTAGTGTCTCTTAAGGAACAGGACAGGAGAGTTATTGTCTCTAAATTAATAATTCGAAACACTTAGAGTCTCTAAAGGAATAGTCCAGGACAGTTAGAGTCTCTAAATTAATAAGGCGAAAAACTTTGAATCTCTAAAGGAATAGGCCAGGAAAGTTAGAGTCTCTAAATTAATAAGGCGAAATCTTAGAGTCGCTAAAGTAATAGGCCAAGATAGTTAGAGACTCCAAATAAAAAAGGCGAAATTATTAGAGTCTCTAAAGAAATATGCCAGGAAAGTTAGGGTCTCTAAAATAATAAGGCGAAACAATTAGAGTCTCTAAAAGAATAGGCCAGGACATTTAGTATCTCTAAATTAATAAGGCGAAACTCTTAGTGTCTCTAAAGGAATAGGCCAGGGCAGTTAGTGTCTGTAAGCTAATAAGGCGAAAGTCTTAGTGTCTCTAAAGTGAAAGGACAGGAGATTTAGAGTCTCTAAATTAATAAGGCGAAACTCTTATTTTCTCTAAATGGTTAGGACAGGACGTTTAGACTCTCTAAATTAATAAGGCGAAACTCTTAGAGTCTCTAAAGAATAGGCCTGGAAAGTTAGATTAACTAAATTAATAAGGCGAAAAACTTAGAGTCTCTAAAGAATAGGCCAGGAGATTTAGAGTATCTAAATTAATAAGGCGAAACTCCTATAGTCTCTAAAGAAATAGGCCAGGACCGTTAGAGTCTCTATATTAATTAGGCGAAAATCTTAGAGTCTCCAATGGAATAGGCCAGGACAGTTAGTGTCTCTAAATTAATAAGGCGAAACAGTCAGTCTCTAAAGGAATGGTGCAGGACAGTTAGGGGTTCTAAATTAATAAGGCGAAACTCTTAGAATTTCTAAAGGAATAGGACTGGAAAGTTAGAGTCCTTAAATTAATAAGGCGAAACTCTTAGTGTCTCTAAAGTAATAGGACAGGACTTCTAGGGAATCTAATTTAATAAGGCAAAAGTCTTAGGTTCTCTAAAGGATCAAGCCAGGACTGTTACAGTCTCAATATTAATAGCGCGAAATTATTACAATCTCTAAAGGAATAGGCCATGAATATTAGAGCCTCTAAATTAATAAGGCGGCACTCTTAGAGCCTCAAAAGTTATAGCCCAGGAAATTTAGAGTCTCTAAATTAATAAGGCGAAACTCTTATGGTCTCTAAGGGAATAGGCCAGGACAGTTAGAGTCTCTAAATTAATAAGGCGAAACACTTAGAGTCTCTAAAGAAATAGGCCAGGACAATTAGTGTCTCTAAATTAATAAGGCGAAATATCTAGGGTCTCTAAAGTAATAGGCCAGGACAGTTAGAGTCTCTAAATTAATAAGGCGAAACTCTTAGGGTCTCTAAAGGAATAGGCCAAGACAGTTAGGGTCTCTAATTTAAAAAGGCGAAACTCTTAGAGTCTCTAAAGGAATAGGCCAGGACAGTTAGAGTCTCCAATATAATAAGGCGAAACACTTAGAATCTCTAAAGGAATAGGCCAGGACATTAAGAGTTTCTAAATTAATAAATCGAAACGCTTAGAGTCTCTAAGGGAATGGGCCAGGACTGTTAGGGTCTCTAAAATAATAAGGCAAAAAACTTAGAGTCTCTAAAAATGGGCCAGTATAGTTAGAGTCTCTAAATTAATAAGGCGAAATTCTTAGAGTCTCTAAAGGAATAATCCAGGACAGTTAGTGTCTTTAATTAAGAAGGCGAAACACTTAGAGTCTCTAAAGGAAAAGGCCAGGGCAGTTAGAGTCTCTAAATTAATAACGCGAAAAATTTAGTGTCTCTAAAGGAAGAGGACAGGAGGATTAGTGTTTCAAAATTAATAAGGCGAAACTCTTAGAGTCTCTAAAGGAATATTCCAGGACAGTTGGAGTCTCTAAATTAATAAGGCGAAACTCTTAGAGTCTCTAAACGAATATGCCAGGAAATTTAGTGTCTCTAAATTAATAAGGCGATATATTTGAGTCTCTAAAAGAATAGGCCAGGGCAGTTAGATTCTCTAAACTAATAAGGCGAAAATCTTAGTGTCTCTAAAGGAATAGGACAGGAGATGAAGAGTCTCTAAATTAATAAAGCGAAACTTTTAGAGTCTCCAAAGGAACAGGCCAGGACTTTTAGAGTCTCTAAATTAATAAGGCCAAACTCTTAGTGTCTCTAAAGGAATAGGTCTGGACAGTTAGATTAACTAAATTAATAAGGCGAAACACTTAGAGTCTCTAAAGGAATAGGCCAGGAGAGTTAGAGTCTCTAAATTAATAAGGCGAAACCCATATAATCTCTAAAGAAATAGGCCAGGAACTTTAGAATCTCTATATTAATAAGGCGAAAAACTTAGAGTCTCTAATGGAATAGGCCAGGAGATTTAGATTCTCTAAATTATTAAGGCCAAAGTCTCAGTCTCTAAACGAAAGGTGCAAGAGAGTTAGGGATTCTAAATTATTAAGGCGAAACCCTTAGAGTCTCTAAAGGAAATGGACAGGACAGTTAGAGTCCCTAAATTAATAAGGCGAAACCCTTAGAGTCTCTAAAGTAATAGGCCAGGACTCTTAGGGAATCTAAATTAATAAGGCCTAAGTCATATGTTCTCTAAAGGTACAAGCCAGGACAGTTACAGTCTCAATATTAATAGGGCGAAATTATTACAATCTCTAAAGGAATAGGTCAGGAAAATTAGAGCCTCTGAATTAATAAGGCGAATCACTTAGAGCCTCTAATGTTATAGGACAGGACAGTTAACGTCTCTAAATAAATAAGGCGAAACCCTTAGAGTCTCTAAAGGAATAGGCCAGGACAGTTAGTGTCTATAAATTAATAAGGCGAAACTTTTAGAGTCACTAAAGGAATAGGCCAGGACAGTTAGAGTCTCTAAATTAATAAGGCGAAAGCCTTAGAGTCTCTAAAGGTTTGGGCCAGGACAGTTAGGGTCTCTAAAATACTAAGGCTAAAATCTTAGAGTCTCTAAAGAATGGGCCAGGATAGTTAGAGGTACTAAATTAATAAGGCGAAACTCTTAGAGTCTCTAAAGGAATATGCCAAGACAGTTAGAGTCTCTAAATTAATAAGGCGAAACCCTTAGAGTCTCTAAAGGAATAGGCCAGGCCTGTTAGGTTCTCTAAATTAATAAGGCGAAAAAATTAGTGTTCCTAAAGGAAGAGGACAATAGAGTTAGTGTCTCTAAATTAATAAGGCGAAACACTTAAAGTCTCTAAAGGAATAGACCAGGACAGGTAGAGTCTCTACATTAATAAGGCGAAACACTTAGGGTCTCTTAAGGAATAGGCCATGACAGTTAGAGTCTCTAAATTAATAAGGCGAAACACTTAGAGTCGCTAAAGGATTAGGCCAGGAGGGTTAGCGTCTCCAAATTAATAAGGCGAAACA
>JGI20169J29049_11449356_pt1 | contig 13527 bp, 12 predicted proteins | sample TergutNc150P1_FD_29049 | JGI IMG/M metagenome (IMG submission 29049) | reverse complement strand
CCCCCCACTGCGACAAGGTGGAGACATTTGGGGGATAAAAGGAATGTAGGTATAAAAACCGTTTTAATTGAAATTCAAAATTTTTGGATCATCATATATATCTTTGATATGTAGAGGGAGATTATTGTAAACCCTTACTCCTGAATAGTAAATCCCTTCTCATATTTTGTCAGATTTGGTGTAGGTTGATGAAAGTTTGTATGTTGTCTGGTATCTACACTGAATCTCCAAATTTCCTATAAACTGGTTCTTATTTTTGATCATAAAAAGCATAAGAGAAAGTATATACTGAGACACCAAAGTTAGAATCTTCAATTTCCTAGATAGATTCCCACATGAGACCCTTTTTTTACAGGCTAGCATAATTTTAATTTTATTCTTTTGCATTCTGAAAATGTTTATACTGTGAGATGAGTTACCCCAGAATGGTAAACCATAATTTTTAATTGAATTAAAATTTGAGTAGTAAACTATTCCCAAATTATTTAGAGACATGTCTGGTTTAATAGACCTCATTACATAGCAAACTGCACTAGTTGAGGAATATGTCCAATATGATATTTCCAGTTTATTGTATCATTAATAATTATTCCGAGGAATTTAATATTGGATGTGGTTGTGATTTGTTTCTTGTCATAAGTAATTTTAATATTGGTGTTGGGCTTGTTATTTATAGTAAATTGAATGTAGTGTTTTGTTAAAAAATTATGGAAAGCAGATTTGCATTTAGCTGTTCATTTATACAATTGAAAGCAGCAGTTATATTAATTTGAAAGTCATTTTTGTTTGGACTTGTGACTAGTACACTAGTATCATCTGCAAACAATATTGGTATGGATTTATTGTTGATAGTTGTGGGTAAATCATTTATGTAAAAAAGGAACAACAATGGGCCCAAAATTGATCCCTGCAGAACTCCATGCTTTATATCTTCCCATATAAAAATATCATTTTGGTTAAGTTCATTATTTGTGATTAAGACCCGTTGATACCTGTTTTTGAAATATGATTCAAACCATAACTTAGCTTTTCCTTTTACACTAAAATTCCAATGTAGATAACAAGATTTTATGGTTAACACAATTCAAAGCCATTTTCAGGTCACAAAAGATGCCTCCTGCCATGAGTTTATTATTTAAGGCTTTTAGCTTATTATTTAAGGCTTTTAGCTTATTATTTAAGGCTTTTAGCTTATAAATAGCTTTGTTTGTTGTTGATTTAGTTCTAAAACCAAATTGTTCTTCTGCTAAGATAATATTTTTACTAGTGTGTTCACAGAGTTGAATTTACATAGCTTTTCCCAGTACCTTAGAAAATGAAGTTAGGATTGATATAGGCCTATAATTTGAGATATTTAGTTTGTCACCTTTTTTGAACAAAGGTTTTATTTTGAATATTGCAATCGGTCTGGAAAAATTCCTGATGATAATGATTTATTATATATATGGGTTAGAGGAAAAATACTGAAGGGAGAACTAATTTTTAATACTTTAGTAGATATCATAGCCATGGGAGTTATTTAGTTTGAGAGACTTAATTTTTCTTAACTTCCCTTGTTGATAATAACTTAAGTTCAATGACTGGAAAGGGACTCTTAAAAGATTGTAACAAATAGTGAATGGGCATAGTGTTGTCCATGTTGTTGATACTAAATTCATTTTTGGTTCTTGATTTCAAACTTTCACCATGTTCTGAATGTTGTATGCTTTCTTCTGGGTAATTCCCTGGCATCTGAATTTTATATTTCATATAGGTTTTTTTTAATGCTTTTAGCTACTTATAGAAAGTGTTTGTTGAAAGTATCCGCAGTCTCTTGATGATTGATGCCATCATTGTTCAGTCTACATATATTTTCATTTTTTTGTTGTTTTATCAGTTTCTAATTTTATTATATCCCACATAGTTTTATTCTGATTATTGGATTTTTTAATTTTACTATCATATTTAAGTCTTGTAGCTTCCTTAATGACAGTAGATAAAGTTTTACAATATTTTTTGTAATAATTTCTTAAGCCAGGGTTATTACTGTTTCTACATGCTTTATGAAGTTATTGTATATGTTTGCAAGAGGTCTTTATTCCTATGGTGATCCAGTCATTTCTTTTGATAGTGGTTTTAACTTTTTTTAATGGGAAACTGGAGAAAAAGATCTTCAAGTAGGTATCTAAGAAGACATTAAACATTATACTCACGGTCACTAGAAAAGGTAATGTCCCATGTTTCATACCTTTGTTTAGTCAGGAAATCATTAATTATATGTATATATTTTCCTTATTTCCATAACTTGTTTAGTAGGCGGTTTTAAGGTTATGTTAAATGTTATTGACTGGGTGTCATGATCAGACAGTCCGTTAATTATTGGTCATATAGAATAACTGTCTCTACCAGCAATGCTAATAAAAATATTAATAGAAGAGGAAACCATCCCTGATATGATACAAGTAGATAGTAGGGATGTCACAACATTTTATTATCATTTTTGTTGTACATGATTTTTAATCCAGGTTGAGCCAAAGTCTCTCTGCACCTGTGGAAGAAGGGTGGTGGACTTTGCTGGAGGTGGGAAAGTCCCCACACTCAAAATGCTTTTAGATAGTATATATGACCTAAGTGCTGTACATTCACTGTGTTTTTCACTCTAACCTATATCCTACTCCCGACAGGCATATAGGGACTTTTGGCTCACTCTATTGTTTACTGAAACACATGCTTATGAGTATTGACACAATGATAAAGAAAGCCTGTAAACAACTCTCCTATTTTTTGTTGTATTAATTCTCAGATGATACAATGTATTGTAATCTAACTGCAAACTATCAAAATGCAGTTAAAACACATCAACTTCGTTTTGACAGTATATGATGTTAACTTATATAAAAATAACTAATGATGTAAGTTCTTCAATCGTATGTTAAGAAACAAAGAATAATCACATGATTGTCACAATCACAGCCGGGACTTGAACCTGTGAACTGTGGAATATTAAGTGGCAGTGCTATCTATGCATGTCCAATGCTGTTTGTATAAGTGCTGTTCATAGCATAACAAGTAGTGTGATGTTGTAAATACTGATAACCAAAACCTTAACCCTAATAACCAACAAAGGACAAAAGGTATGCTATTATGGAGCTGTTATTTTATACGTATGTTAACAATACACTGGGTTCTGTCATACAAAGTGGCAGAACATTTTATAAACAGCAAACCTTCATTAAAAAGAGATCTACTGGGGGACATGTTAACAGTAGGCCTATTGTAAAATTGGCAATTACCAACAAATGTGATAAACCTCTTGCAGAAGTCTATTTAAACCGTTACAGATTCTTCCTGTTCCATGCCAGTGTATACTTTCATTAATGAACTTAACTGGCAATAATCAAGGAATTTTTCAAACAACTTCATCTATACACAATATTAATACAAGGAATCTTAATCATCTTCATAGACCAAATGTCAATGTATCTTGTTTTCAAAGAAAGTACATTCTATGCAGGAACAAACATTTTTCTCAAGTCTACCATATTGTGTGACAATCCTAAAAAATGACAAGGTAAAATTTAAAACCCCTAAGAAAACACCTACATACACACTCCTTTTACTCTGTAAATGAATTTTTTTAATGTGTGAAGATGATTTATAATATTTTTGTAAAATTTTGTAGTATTTTACAGTGTAACTTTGTGTATGTGTGACTTGTTCCAATCCTACTGTCTGTATGACACACTTATGGATCCATGGAATGTATGTATGTAGGTGTATATGTATATGTACACCCCAGAACTCTGGATTCGTCGAATTTTGCTCTGGACAGGCTGTTAAGCATTTGTAACTGCATAATACTGATTCTGCTGTAGGAAGGAAAATTTTATTTCCTTTGATCTGACAAACTATCTGGGGCTGGGGCTATTGAACAGCATATGCGTGCGTATTTCACCTACTTGGGCGGGTAAGCTGTTCGTAACAGTTACTCGGTTTTCGCAACGCTTCAAATGACATCCGTTTTTACTCCAACTAGACACGGCGTCACATGGACACACACCTTAAGCAGTTTGACACCTTTGGTAGCGCATATTGGATCTGCTACAATCGGTAGTATTTGCACAGCGGGTTACGCAGGTTCGATCAGTGCATCTAAATTTGTGATGAAAGCACAGATGGAAACGATAAGGCTGTTTGGCGCATTGCTGTGTTCTTCTACATGGGGAGTTTTTTAATAGGAATCTTTCTTAAATTTCTAACGCTCAGGCCAGTTCGTATGGTGTTTGTGGTGAACCAAGGGGCACAGAAACACGTACTAGTTTTTCCTCGGCCAGTATGATTGTGATTCCACTCTATACTCATATTTCATTCGACGCTGCATAATCTCATTCCCTATTTAACTTTGGTTCGCTAGTACCTGTCGAGCTGTATCCCGTACGTTTACTCGGTATAACCTCCAAGTTAACAACCGACTTGGCTATTTCGACTAGGCCTATGGAACCTTGTAATCTGTGCCTGATCGTCTCTGCTTTGTTGTGGCTTTCACGTTGGCCTTCGTGCCTCGCAGGTGAAAGATATATTATTTTGGATGGTGGTGCCCCTGGAAAGATGGTCGTTGTCGATTCGAGAGTAGTTAGTTTACGAGGGCAGTTGCGTAAGGTTTTTAATTCTTGTATCTGAAGTATATTTAGTTACAACGGGTGCGAGTGTGTGGGAAATACTGCTGGAGGTTACAAACAGACGTAGTCAAAATCAAAATGATCCATCCGTTCTACAGTACACATCTAGGAAGCTTAATTCTAGCCACGAAATGACAACAATAAAATCGTCGGGAGGTGCATCTCCAAGTCGAAAAATAACCGTTTTAAGTCACGTGAAGTATGAACACTTGGTTGCTGGCATATCTGGAGGGGTAGCATCTACTCTCATTCTGCATCCCTTGGATCTAATCAAAATCAGGTTTGCAGGTAATGTAACAGAGTAATTTTATTGCATCATTCGCTGTTAATATTAGAATGTTTCAGTGCTTGACATTTCTGTTGTAACATACTACTACCGCTTTTATTGTAATTTCTAGAACTTGAGTATTCACATCCATGGTAAGAGATTAGGAACACCACTAAGTAATCTAAGACGCTCCAGTGCCAAAACATACAGGAGGAGATTTTGTGTGTATATTCCAGTGTGTGTGTGTGTGTGTGTGTGTGTGTGTAAGGTTGGTTTTATAACGTTGCACATAGTGCTTGTAACTAGCATAACCTGGTGGTTATGCAGGCTTGATGATTATCTGGGTATAGGTTCAAAATCTGTAGCTGTTTAGCAAATGCATATATAATGAAAATTGGGTTTAGGCTGGCCTTGAATTGTATGTAATGATGACCTGGTGGGATATTCACACACACACACAAAACCATAACCTGGCACACTACACAGGAATATCTAAGTAGCTTACTTTCTGTTCTGCCTGTGTATGTTGGCAGTCATTACTGGAGCATCTGTGACCTTTAGCTGGTATGGTGAGAATTGAATAGGTGTGGGATGGCAACAACAACTCAGTTACAAAGACCATATTACTATTATATTTGCTTATTTGATGTAAATATTGCTTTTGTTGAAGACTTAATACATACTTTATCTATAATTGTGTTACTGAACACTGCAGCTGTCACAGGATGTGGGAAATAGAGTCTGTTTTCACCCAGAAGTTCATCTTACCTTCTTTCACACAGTAGGCCCAAAGTGCTGACTTCCAGCTTCTAAACAGACCTTGCACCTTTGAAAATATTTCTCAGCACACAACCAAACTTTCTTGTGATATGGGGTATCTCTGTCTGAATAATATCTTTCAGTTTTTGCAAATTATTTGGGTTGTTAACACAAACTCCATCTTTTAGTGTGTGCTTCAAATATTGATAGAACACAATAGTATCTGGAGATATAGGAGGTCACAGGCCGTGAGTTACAAGTGTTCTTGAAAAACATGGATCCTTTGATTTTGTAGACACTTAATAAACCCTGGCTTGTGCCTTTAAAGTGATGCATTGGAACTTCATTAACTGCATGGGGATTTTCAGGAACACAAGTGCCTATTATTCTTGGCTGTTCACATTTTCTTTTTATGCAAATGATGTTTCATATGAGAAAACATGAGTTCTGAATCAAGAAATGCGTGGTGTCCCAATTATTGAAACCACCTGCAATACCAGCTTCTTGCTTTCAGTATCAGGATTTGCTTAGTGAATGAAGAATTCTAAACATTTAAGTGTTTTGAAAATTAAACATCCTATATTCCTATACATTAGTGAAGAGAAGGGCTGTGAAAGTATAATATATGAAGGTTGCCCAAAATGCTTTCCAGAACTCTCTGTACTTCAATCAAAATCAATGGGAAATGTCTGTTTCTGTGGTTTATTTTGAATTTTTGTATGCCTAAAAATATCCTGAAGGAAGAAATCTATGGCAGGAAGAAATGAGGATGACCAAACAGAAAATGCTGGATATCAGTTGTGAAGGAGGATCTCATGAGGATGAGCATCCAAGGTTACTGAGTGAAGACCCATAATCAAGAGGATTTGAGGAGGATTGTGTGGGAGGCCAAGGGCGACACAGGACTGTTAATGCCAGACTGATGATGATTAATTTTGAATTTCCTGCTTGCTGTTGCACTGATGCGGGACAATATGTTGTCTTTTGCTTGCGCAGGGGTCACCAAAGTGGTGTGGTATGGTGATGTGTGATTTAAACAACGGGCTATTATTGAATTTCTTGTGGCAGAGAAGAAGTCAGTAATGAACATTCAGAAGTGATTAAAAATGTTGAATTCAGTGGTGTTGATAAAAGCACTTTTAGTTGTTGGATTTCACGATTCGGAGGTTCTGAGAAAGGCCAAGCAGAGCTCATTGATGTGTATTGCAATGGCTGGCCAATGACAGCACTTGCTTGGACATTGCTTCAGTGTGCTGATGAACTCATTTGAAATGACCAATGGATTACAGTCACCAGGTTTGAGACTGAGTTCACAGTATCAGGGAAGGGCTCGAACAGTGTTATTGATGCCTTAGTATATTCCAAAGTGTGTGCTTATTGGGTTTGACAAAGCCTAGTTGACTATAACACAACAGTGCGGAAAGAGAAATGTTCAGATTTCCTGTCCCATTATATGGCTGATGGTGAAAGCAGTTTGTCACACATTATCACTGATGATGAAACATTGATCTATCACTTTGAACCACAGACATAAAGACAGTTAGTGGAATGTTATCATCCATCTTCTCCTTGGAAGAACAAGATTAAAGCTACCTCTTCAACAGGGAAAGTCATGGCCACTGATTTTTTGAAATGCAGAAGGGGTGATTTTGGTAGATGTTATGCCATGTGTGTTCAAACCATTAACCCAGATCTGTACATTCAAAGTCTTAAAACCTTGCAGAAGCATTTTAGGAGGGTTTGGCTTCACAATAATTTTGCTGAAATCCTGCTTCAACACAACAGTGCATGATCACACAAGAGTTTGAAAACACAGAAAGCAATCATAAAACTCAGATGGACTGTTCTTCCCCACCCACTATACTGCCCAGATCTTATTCCCTCAGATTTTCAGCTGTTTTGAGCCCTCAAAGATGCCCTCCATGGGAAAAAGTTTGGGAGTGATGGCAACGTTATTGAAGAAGTGACGAAGTGGCTCTTAAATACAAAATTCAGACTGGTACAAGAAGACGATAGATGCTGTTGTTTCTGGCTGTTGCAAGGCTGTTGATGTTGATGGAGATTATATAGAAAAATGAGGTGTATAAAGCACCCAGTGAGTTTGTTCAAGGAATTATACAATATATTACTGGCATTAAACAATAAACCTTTTTGGGCAAAGTTTGTATATAACTTTGTTGCTGTCTTCAATAGATATTTTATGTTATATGGTCTGAGGCCATTGCCAACACAAGACAGGTACACAAGATTAATGTTATGGCATACAGGATGCATGAAAATGCCAGCAAGGCTGGCATATTTATTGTCACCAGGACAAGGATTTGGGGATTCACTGTAGTGACAGTAGTGAAATGGAAACATTTTTTTTATAGAAGCCATCCTAATGTGTCTAGGAACTATTTAAATAAGATAGTATCCGTCAAATGCAACTTATTTATTCATTAATTATTATTAAATTGGCAACATGTTTCAACCCTGCAAGGTCATCATCAGGCCTTCATTATGAACCAATTAATGTTAGAAAGCTGCATACATTCTTGGGATCCCAAACAATGTTTACAAATGATAAATATGAAAGGTTCGTGGCCAGTGACTTACAATATGTTATCAACTTGTACTGCATTTAAAATCTCATTGAATTGAAAGTATTAAAAAGTATTTTTAAAAAGCCGTGTAGCACCAGATTTTATGTAGCTTCGAAATGGTATGTTTACTGGCGTGGCTATAATGTGAAGTTGTGTCGTCAGTTGTTTATGCACCAGGGATAACCATTCAGAGGGGTAATGCTAGCTGGGATGTTTTCTGCCGTCTCGTATTGACAGGATATGTAGTTTCACTGATGACTTATCAACCTGTGATTATGATGTATTATTGTAAATAGTAAGTCATCTCTTAGTAAGGATGGGTCGTAGCGATTTACACGTATTTTTCCCACTGTGTATGTTCTCATGGACTACACTGGTTTAATATTGACGTTCTATTGAGTGTAAACGAGACAGAGTGATCCCCTGGTGTATGTGCTAGTACGAAAGACTTGCTATGACTCATAGCAAGTTTAATGACTTCTGCACAGCCTTAACAGTTGTTTACGCCACTTTTCATCTCAGTATATATGTGGATGTAGTGTAACAGTGATCGATCAGGTGATGTAGTACAGGCTTTCAGTATGTGGTTACATAGACATGCACAAAGGGAACAGGGTTATTGTGTCCAATGTTTCCTGAAATCATCCTTATCTTTACAGCTGTCATGTACATCTCTACCCCAGTGCTTTTGGCTGGTGAAATGTTTAAGTGTAAGGCTAGGAGTAAGTCACTTGCATGCAAATATTATAATGACTAGTGTTACTCCTCCACCAAGTACAACCTAGATAAAGAAAACTGCTTCCAGTAGTACATATTGATAGTCTTTACAAGCATTTTTTAAAAATAATTTTGACAACAACAGTCACATTCATGTAGTGTTAATCATCACAATCATGTAGTGTTAATCATCATTAACTCTTGTACCCCTGATATTCCACCTTTGCATTCAGCAGTACACTGTTGCTGTTACTGCTGATTCCTTTGTTGATATTGTTTATATTTTCAGTCCTGTCTTCTAGTGTGTATCCCATTTAGAGTTCTGTTTAAATTATTTACCTTCTTGTTCACATTACTGATCAACTAGCCCTTTCCAGTTTGAGTTTCTGCTCACAAGGAAATGTCGTTGCCTTACTCACCCCGTTTGGCACTTTCATTGGCTATTTTGTGTAGTGTTGAGACACTTGTACTTTTGTCTTCTGTGCTTATTCTACATAAAATTGTATTAATTTGGAACATTTTTTTGTTTTTGGCCTCTTTTCATCAAAGAATTATTTTGGAATGTAGCAGTGGTTTAATTGATGTGATGCAAATCTCACATTTCTCACTTGTGAGTAGACTACCTGTTAATTGCTGCTGACATACCATTTGCAGGTTTTGTCCAAAATTAATTATAAACAAAAAAAGAAGGTCCTTTTCTGTGCACCTCATCTACATGAAATAGGTCTGTCTGCCAGCTTTACTGAATTCTTTATTGGTCAGAAGTGTTTTGTAACGTCTGTACATTACAGTCACTGTTGTTAACCCTCTTTCAATTTTGTTTCCATTTCACAAAATGTGAAATTATAAATTATAATACAGTGAAATTCCTTTAATATGTCATCTGATAATTTGGAAATTCTAATTTGCTGGCACTTGAGGAGAGAAGTCCCAAGCCCAGAAGTTCTGCTTCTTACCAGGAAAGCTTCATGGGTGAAACAGGCAAATGTCAGGGACATGTTCAACTAGGCCTCCAAAAGTGCTTGTATATCAACCACTGTGGTATCTTCTGACCTCTTGTCTCCTTTTCCATCAACTTCTACAGCTATGGAGACTCCAGAAAATACAGAAGAGGAACTTGATGACCCTGAACTGACACATGAAGAAGGTATCCCAATGGAATGTGAATGGTTGTACAGCCCTAGTATCAGAGCAGTAACAAAAAATTACCTGTAGGAATGTGGGTGAGAATAGATACAGTCTCATAATCCAGATTACAGAATAATAGGACACCTCTCTGATCCCATGGGTGCTGGATTATTGGAATTTTGCTGTACATATGTGTGATTTCAGGCTACCGACGTGAAGTAGCTGAGATCTGCACTTTTCTGGATTATTACACAGCGGGTAGTGGTAATCTCTTACCGATGTTTCGGGACAATGGATCCCATCCTCGGGGTTCATATATTATCATTTTATTGGCATGTTTACTCTTAAATGTTGCATCCAGTACTATATATCGATCCCTTTCCTTGAATATTTACCAATTTCTTCTCCTTTCTTCCTTTCCCCCCTGTTTCTTTGTTTCCTTTTTTGCCCTTCCTCTAGTACTCGGAAGTTGTATCCTGCATGGTCTCGGTGGGGAACGTATCGTGGATGTTGTTCCAGGAGGGATGGAGCTCAAGCTACAGTTAAGATGGGGAGTTGGGCTAGGCCGCAGACACTTGCAATAATCCCCACGTCAAGTGTATTGGAGTTTATTAGGCATAAACAGTGAATAATGCTGGTACAAATGAACTGTATTGAGTTCAATTCTCGGGATCTTGGATCTTCATTAACATTAACGCTGATCGTCCAGCTTCATACAAAGCTGCTGGTCACCGTTCGAGATACTTCGGCAGACTGCAACTGGAGCACGAGGCCAGGGTTGCCAGATCGACATTTGATTGTAAAGCCAAGCAGTACTAGAAAAAAAAGCCAAACAAATTTTAATATATTTTTCATGCTCACATCACATGAAAAGCTCCAGATCCATGTCATTACTGTCCTCCCCACTGGACTGAGTGGAACATGTTGGCATAAACCTTGTCTGATGTGAAGTTTTTTTTAGCATTTCTGGAGATGCAGTGAAGTTTTTGCAACATTTGCTTGAAAGCAACAGTTCTGCCCTGACTCTTACAATTGCATCAAGAAGATTTAGCTGTATTCTGTTTCTTGCCTTTGTTTTAATGGTGGATACAAAAGAAAATATCCTCTCAACTACAGCACTGCTGACAGGGGTTATTAGGCAAGAAAGGGCAAAGGTGGCTACCTCTTTAAATGCCTTATGCTGAAGTACACCAATCCAAAACTGTTCAGTGTCTACAGGGAATCCATCTTTCTTAAATGGAGATTCTTCTTGCCAATCGACAAAAGGCATTTGTCTGTTTTGTTCTTCAATTTTGCTGACATTTCCTGCATGGTGTATAAAGAGTAACTCAAAACATAGGCCTTGAAATTTGATTTAAAATTATCACAGGGTTTAATTTTGATAAACTTTCGAATGTATCTGTCGCCGACGGATGTCTACATGTATCTTGACTGAGAGCTTCTTCTAGCATAGACATACACCTTTCTTTGACATTTTTTATTTCTAGATGAGCCCCAGCACTGTTGCTGTGCTGTAGTAACTTCTTACATGCTGTTAAGAAACTGACACCAAAATCAGCTTGATGGATTTTTTTTTTTCTGTCTTTTGGCATCATACAGTCTGTTCTGAAGACTCTTCTGATGTAAGAATATTTGTTGGTACAGTTCAAGAGGACCAGCTTTGGTTTGCTGAAAAAGGATGTTCAGTCTTTCAAACTGCAGCACAAGTGTTGCAAACTCAAAGAACATGTAGTTTTTGTAGTCTGACAACATCTCCTTTAGAAGTCTTGCTTTGAATTTTGTATCAGACTGTGATTTGGCTAGTTCAGCAGCAGGGAAATAAGCCCTTAGCTCTTCCCAGTTCATAAAAATATTAAACATAACCTTTCCGCGCACAAGCCACCGTGTAAAAAAGGGTTTTTAAGGGGGGGCAGTTCAGTTTGGTTCAAATTCTGTAGCTGTGTTCATCACTCTAAACAATTTTTTGTAAAACAATTTTTTGTATGCTTCTCGTCTTAATTCACTATGGTGAAACCAATTGGGTATTTCTGACAGTAAAAATCCATTATTTGATGGTAGCTTTGATACTGCATATTGAATGCACAGGGCCAGCGAATGGCAGATACATTTGAGTTGCACACAGAAAGGACATACAGTTTTTAGTCTAGACCACACAGAGTTGTTGCACCCATGCACCAAACCACGTTTGATGCACCATCCTTTGCAAACCCAATGCAATTGGCAAGACTCTGGCCACATCTTTTTATTTCCTTATCAATCAAATTGAATATTTTTTTCTCCCGTGGCCTCTTGCACCGGAATTAAACCTATAAATCCAGTCACAATTTCCTTTCTCTCATCACTTAAAAATCGAACTAACATACACAAGTGTTTTTTTATGTCAGTAGATTCATCTAAAATGATGGCATATTTCTCGTTCTGAAAGTCATCAATGAGATCAGTTTTCATTGCAGGCGAAATGATGTTTTTGATTAAGCATGCACATTTACTTCTTTGTAACTTTATGTGCACCAGTGTACTCCCATGCCCATATGCTACCATGATTTCACTCAGGTCAACAGTACGTGTCGCACAATGGCAGGTCATGCTTACGGCAATTTGCAGTTCTCCTGCCTTAACTTTATCCATATCTTGCCTAGGAGTCTTTCGTACATTAAGTCGTGTCGGGCCTTGTAATGGAGTTCTCCGCTTGTGTTTCTCCTATTTTTCATGATTTGAGAGGGTGCTAAGGTTGCAACATTTTGTTGCAGTGGCACGATTTACAATAAGCTGCCTCCGATTCGTCAGCAGCCTTTTGGGCCCATACAAATGTTTCTTCCCATTTGCTTTTGTACGTAAGATTACTATCGTAAGAAGCTTTCCATTTATTTGACAACACGGCCATGGCTGTTGATAATAAATGATCTATAAAAACAGCCGAAGGTGTCACAATTTCACCACAACACGTTATTACATATAGAAAGTACACTTGGCACGGTAGATTAGTATGATTATAAATCCTGCAGAAATATTGCCAAATGTAACTGACCAAAAAACATTTTTCTTAAAGGAAAATGATTTAGAAGAAGGATGGTGTGTAATTTTCGTGCAAGTAATTTTAGCATGTAAAAACGCCAGGAAAAAGCCAAAAAGCCAGATGAATTTTGTGACGCGAATCAAATTTAAAACGCCAGATTTCTGTAACGTGGCTTCAGAAAGCCAATTTGGCAACCCTGCACAAGGCGTCTAGTCTTGCATTCGATCCCACACATTGCTCGCGCGATAAACACTTAGCACGACAACATAACCAGAAAGAAATAGGAGACTATATTCGTCCCATGCCTGGTCTGCTCACTGAGAAATTAAAGTGTAAACAAAGAGTATCAGTTACGGAAGGGGGAGGATTCAGCACGATGAAATAAGCTTATGGCTT
>JGI20169J29049_11449360_pt1 | contig 13620 bp, 11 predicted proteins | sample TergutNc150P1_FD_29049 | JGI IMG/M metagenome (IMG submission 29049) | reverse complement strand
AGGGTTATCCTGCTGTCCGTGTGTATCAGTATTGTTTTTAGGATATTCTTATTTATTTGTATTGTCTCTGTTTCCTGTAATGCTTTGACTATTGCCATTTGTACTGCCTGATTATGTGAGCATCTGTCGTGAAGTTTATGTTTAAGTTGTATTAGTTCGTTTTGTATGTATATAGCTGACCCCAGATGGGTGGGTGTGTAGGCAAATAGATAGATAGACGGACTGATGGATGGATGGATGGATAGATAGATATGGAGAACAGCATGCCTACTTGCACATTGTTATTATGACATGACATGATATATATGATATATTTAACTGCAATTGGGTTACCACCCAGTGGCAGTAGTACAGTACACATTTACACACAAACAATACATAGAACAACACAATCGACACAAACAATACACAGAACAACACAATTCACTAATTAGAAAGAGTGCGGACCGTGCCCCGTCTTTGCGAGGTTTAACCTGGCATTTGTCTTACAATTGAGGGAGAAGTACGGAAAAACCTCAGTCAGGGTACATGTCAATAAGAACACATAAACATGACAAGAACACATAAACATTATTATTATTATTATTATTATTATTATTATTATTAGCATGGTTTTGATAAATAACGGATCTCTCTTTTAAAGTTTACAGATTGTCAGCTGGTCAAAAAATTCTACACTTTTTGAAACAAATATTGATCACCCTTTCGCCAGGCTACATCATCTCAAACCGTTTAATCCATTCAAAATACTCGTGCCTATAATCATCAGCCCATCGCACCTTAATACAGTCAACAAATGCATGCCGTATTTCTTGTTCTTAATATTTAACCTTAACCTCCTACCATTCTATCTAATTCTCCCATGAGATATTTTCGGTTGACGGTTTAGGAGTACTTTTTTAATGCAGGCCTACTCAACCTCTAGTTCGTGGGCAAAATGTTGCCAGCGACATAGTGTTACGTTGCCCGCGGAGACGTTCGAAATGACGAAAGGTCTTTTAACATTTTACATAGCAACGCTAACATAGAACGCCAAAGCAATTTTGAAAACCTTGAGCTGTTGATTTATGAAGACATGCATTTCATTACAAGACAGGCAATTTATTTCTAACGCCATTATGAGGCGCATTCGCATAATCACTCTTGCCTTGAAACAGCAATAAGTTTTAAGTATTTTGAGTGTGTTTACATTTTTGCCTTATTTATCCGGTACGAAGAGCGCCAGCGACATATTATATTATCATCTGTGGCCTGTCTCGCTGTACCACACTTTTTCACATTGTCTAAAAACGGCATGATTTTCGGGAGGAAAAAATGTGATTGGACAGAAGAATTTTTTTTTTTTTGAGAACTCTGGTCTGAAACATTTCTCTTTCTAAGAATTCGGCGAAATATTTTCATAAATAGACGTAAGTACGTGTTATTCTTGTAAGATTTTAATAAGACCTTAATTTTCTCCATAGATTTTCGAAGAATCGTCAAATATCAAATTTCATATAATTTCAACCAGTGGGAGCCGATTTGTTCCACGCGAAATGACAGAAGGACGAACAGAACAACAGACGGATAGACAAATATGAACAAACTAGTAGTCGCTTTTTGCAATTTTGCGAACGTGCCTAAATATTTGCTAAAAATAGCGCCACGCTAGATAGGCTACCGGAAAGGTGAGACATGATTACATAAGATACGTAAGATGCAATCTATATATATATATATAAAATAATCCTGAAGTAATTGCTATGTATACATATGATGTTACAAAGCCAAGTCTAATTACAGCAAATAGGCTACAGACAGGCTGCAACAAAGCTGAGTAAAATTATGACACATAGATTACTACAAGATTAAGTCTAATTATCACACACAGACAGCTAAAGTCTCGGAATAATTACGACACATAGGCCGCTATGATGCTGAGTCGCGTTACGACACACAGGCTGCTACAAGGCTGAGTAATAACGACGTATACACTTCCATAAAACCGTCTAATTACGACATAAACACTGCAACAAACCTGAGTATATTTACGACACACTGTTTGTCACAAGGCAATCTAATTACGACGCGTAGACTGCTACAAGCCTGAGTATAATTACGGCATACAAGGCTGTTAGAAGGCTGAGGGTTTTTACGACATATAGCCTGCTACAAAGCTGAGTATATTTATGTTTACACGTTGTTATAAGGCTGTCTAATTACGACACAAGGGCTGGTACAAGGCTGATTAATTACGACATACTAGCTGCTAAAAGACCGAATAATTCCAGATTTCAATCGGACCAAGACCCCCCAGCCGAATTAGGGGCCTCATGTTCCGTCGATATGCATGTGTCCATCTTCAGGCTTAGTGTTAGAGTATTCATGCGAGATAATACAGTTACAGGACACTTTTGTTCTGCGCCAGGGTCTCTGGTGTAGGGGTGATATCTGAAGTGGCGACTGAACTAGCAATAGATGAGGATTAGTTCCATGTGTGAGGTACTGTAAGACTTTCAGATCATTTGCTCTACAGAGGGGAAGGCTGGTCCTGATTTGGTATGGTTTAGTGAATACCTAAGTGCCAGGTTCTTCAGCCCCAATTATTAGCTTATTGAACCGAGATGGTTTGTCAAAGAATATGTGAATGAGTGCGTAATGTGCATTTAAGGTGCAATTTAAAATGAAGTGAAGGGCGCTCTTGGTGCTTTGCTTGTTTCGTGATACGAATGCTGCGCCACGTACTTTCGATGTAGGTATATTTCAGCAAAAGAAAAGGGAATATATTTTCATGGGACCCCAGACTTCATATCACGATGACTTCCTGTCGTCTCGGCAAAGGTTCACGGTTTCATTAATGAAGACTACCTTATTTGTAATAATTATAGATATGGATCCCTTTCGCCATGGTTTTCACGGGTCAGTCCCATTTTTTAGGCTTTTAAGGAGTTCTGTCCCGGTTCCGCATAATCGATACCGGACACCAAAGTTTTGCCAGTCTAATCAATTATAAGCGCTGTTATAATAAGAAGAACTGAAGACACTGAAAAAATCCGGTAAGTTTTTGCTTTTTTTGTTCCATTATTTTACCCTATTTACTTGTTTAATTAATAATTAAGCATCCACACGATTTTCTAATAAATATAAATTCAACTTAACCTGAATAGTCCTACCTCACTGAAGTATACATTATTAAACTGTGACTTTGCTCGATACTCCAAATGTATTTTTATCTTTGTTTTATTTTAAGTCTACTTTGTTTTATATGTTGTATTTATCCTCTATTTTTTAAAATATTACTAATTACCCGGAGATTACAAGCAGGATTCTGAACAAAGTACATACACGTTACCCCTATGATTCCAGCTAAATTGCCTACAAACTCACATTGCTTGACCTACGTATTTTTAACATATACGATGCACAGCTACACCAAAATGCTCGTATATATTTTTATATAAGTATTATACATATTTTAGTTGAAAATCTTCTACATTTTCACATTCGCGTAAGCATCCTAACTCCGTGAAGTTCGAGATCTCAAACTAATAAATTTCAGTTGCAAATTAACTTTTTACATCCATATGACAGCCATGTTATAGTTATTTACTTTAGCCGGAAAAAAGTAGTTGTTTTAAATTTATGAAGAATATATGTTGTGTTGGACGGAGTAGCGTCTCTTATTATCCATGACAGATTGACTAGGAATAGAAAGTGTGTGTACTCTGCATATGGGAGCAGCACATTCCTCTGAAACGCTAATAATATTTCTACTAGGCTACTTGGTACATGTTTCAGAATATTATAATTTTCAGGAAACATCTGCTCCATTTCAACAACACGTTTTCTATTCACTACTTGAATGCGGATGTTTGAATCTCATTCTATCTCTATTATCTGTAAACACAGTTGTTATTTCACGATGATGCTCATGACTGCTATATGTAAACGTAATAAAAGTAATAACAAAGACAGGAATGTCGCTATCAAATATAACTTCCGAGACGCCTTCTGTCAATGAAAAATTCAACCTTGTTTCTCCACCGCTGTTTCCCTCCACCATTTTGCTTAAAGTTGATGCGTATAGGTTTATTGCTTGTAATGTTAATCAGTGTGCAAGTTGCAGTAAATGTTCTGTCTTCAGGTGGCAGTGCTGTTATGGCAGTCTACTAAAGCAAAATGTAGCTGTCTCAAGGGGTTCTTTGATGGGTGATATTTTGTTGTGCTTACAGTATGTAATATTCCTTCAAAGGCAATGAGTCCAACATAGCTTGATTTATTGGTATAACAAAAACTTTTAACACGTCACCATAGGGGTATTTTCATAAAAATTCAGATGGAGACGAGTACATAAATTGTGCAGCTTTCCTACTCTTCTCCATCCATATTTTTGTGAGAGTATCCTGCTGGGCTGTTTGCTTTTGACTGTACATAAACTCAGGCTGTTTCATTGCATTGTCTCATTTGTATTATATCAGCCAAAAAGTTCCTAAATAAATCCACCATTTTGCAATAGTAATTTTCAGAAGCTTTCTTTGCATCCTGCCTTGCCTGTTAACAAAAAAGAAATTTAAATTGAGGTCTCTGACTGGAATTAAGTTATTGTTCCCTTCGATAAAAAGCCATGTACGTAAGCTACTATCCAGCGCCTATATAAGCGTAATAAGAGGTCATACGTAACACTGACACATAAAATAATATATGCACCAAATAATCTAGAGTGTTACTAGTTCTTTTAGCAATGAGTTTCAAGCACGTGTTGACTGACGCCTTCTAAAGTGGGGACACGTGAATAAATCCAACAGTCATTGTGTCTAAACGTTTGTGTTGCCTATACTGATAATTAATTAGATCCTAGTCTCCAAGTACTGGATACCACGACACGTGACAAGCAAACGGCAACAACCGCACGTGGCCTGCCATGATTGGGCTGGTTCAGAAGTCACGCGACTTCCATGTCAAAATATTGAGACAGCAAATTATAGGGGGAGTTGATCGCGTTATTGTGTAACACAAAAACAACCTCACTTTGGTACAATAACCTTTGAAGTTAGTAAAAAGCATTTGACATTACTGTCATCGTCGAAACCTTTGTCTAGGTCTCGTAGGCGTGTCTTTCCGACAATAAAAATTGGAATAGAACTCTTTATGCCATACCGTGTCCCACAGCAAGGAACGGATTTCAGAGTGACAAATGTATTTAATCCATGCGAACAGCCAAATCTTCGAACTGTCAAAACAACTTCAAATAACGTTGCAATATGCAACAAAGACTGTCACATAGAAAAGAAAAGTGAATTCTATTTTTAGTCCCAGAAACTTTAAGGAAAGCCACCACCAGCGAGATCTGTGTGACTAGTAAGATAATATTAAAATAGATCTTAAATAAATGAGACAGGGGATATTCATGGAGTCATCTGGCTCAGGACTGGGGCCAATGACAGGCTTATCTGAGAACAATAATGAACCATTGGGTTAATACAAGACGAGAAATTTCTTACAATTCTGGGCACCAATCAGCTTCTCAAGACGTTCTCTGGTGTTTGCTGTTATTTGTCCCGATACCCATTAGATAGGAGGGTTATAAACGAGTATTTACCAAGATAAATTCCGCACGGTCATAGGAAATCGAACCTCGATCTTCCGGCCAATTGGCTTCGGCATATAGGCCTAATTACAAATAAAAGAGATTATTCTTTGAGCCCAGCTGTAAGTAGATCGCCTCCCACGGTAAATTACAAGGTCGGCAGGAGACGAATGTTCTGATTATTACTGGGGTACGCGTGAATTACGTGTCTTCGAAAAGCGCCTTCTGTAATTTTTTACACCTAAGTGGTCTTTACCTACACGACAGAAACCCCCTTCATTAAAAAATTAAATGCACAGTGAGAATTTTTTATGTGTATGTCGCTTAATGTCAATAGAATAAGGTTTAAAATAAAAGATGTTTATTATTTTCAGTCTATATTCAACGCAGTAAACAAAAACATTGTACGGCTTGCCGCTTTTAATAAAATGCATTAAATTCGATTTGAGCAGTATATATAGCAAGAGTTCATGGAATAGTTATAAACCTGAGGCCAATTAATTTCTTTGGACACGATTTAGTACGGATCACCTACCCCAGATTTTATTAATACACCTTCTGCAAATATTTGAATACGAAATTCTAACAGGCAGAATAATGGATGTAACTTCATATGGATGCCTCCACTGCACGGAAGACGAAAAAGAGCTGGTCCAAGCAGGAATGTCTTCCTAACATCGGAGCAAAGGCTTTACCTCATGAAACGTAACGTCGGCTGTTTTGTAAGCGGAATGGGTGTGGAGTTAAAACTTTCGCCGAAGTTACTTAGGAGAATACTGCGGAGTGAGACAAGCTGCGCCTTTTTTAAACCATGCATTGCTGAATGGAGCTGAAGACTCTTCAGTGGTACTTTCTGGCCCTTGGAAATGCACAGCAGGGGGACACCACTTTTGCACCGCTGCTGGGCAATGAGACGAAACTCATGTGCAGTCTTGGGGAATGCGCAACCATTTTAATTAAAGTCTAATGCTCGCTGAAACTGAAGATTTAGCCTAGAAGTGTATTACGAACTGGGTGCGTTAAGCTTTCCGTATGTCTGCAGTGGGCTTCATGAAAACGTGTTATGTTTTGTGTCCAAGGTTGAAATGTGTCACAAATGAAGAAGTTCTGCGAGAACTTATGACCTTAACGTTTTTTCAGATGCTGCACTATACGTAGTAAAACTAGCCAGAAATACGTTACATGATGCGTCAATTACTACACAATTTCTTATAGCCTATTTTTCTCGCTTTTTGTTTTTAAAGAATTCAACACACGATCCGTGTTTCGTTTACACTGTCATTACAGTGGAGCTACAGTAGAGAGTGAAGCTTATGACTTCCTAGCAACGGCGCACTCCATGCCCCATTTTCGAAAGAAAAAGTCAACAGTTTTCTGGAATTTGTCTTGCCAGATCAACATTTGTTTCATACGGCACAGAACACATGTTCCACCCGAGTTTTACGCGAACAATATGTCCTTACCGCACAGGGAAAATTGGGTCCCACCCATATCCTAGTAACGGTGCTAGTTTCATATTCGAAAAGCAGTGCTCGGGTTTCGTCCCTCGTGCAGTCAGTGCCTATTATCTAAATAGAAGAATCGACACAAATATATGTATTACATGTCACACACAACACTAGTTTTATCAATTTTATTCACGGCTACATGTTTCGGCTCTAATTGCGAGCCATCATCAGGCCTTCTATAAAGCTGATACAGGAAAATTATATACCGCCTAAGGAGATTTCCCTGTATAAACGTTTATAGAAGGCAAGATGATCTCTCGCAATTAGAACCGAAACATGTAACTCTTAATAAAATTGATAAAACAAGTGGCTATATTTGTAATTTGATAGCAGCAACAGGGATGTCTCATCTTAAAATTAAAAATACGAAAGAAGAATCAACAATTTTTCTGGAATGTCTGTCCAATAGGAAGACGTTTTGTATTTACTCACCTCGCTTTGGAGGTACAAAGTGAGATGGATGGATAAACGGAACATTGGCTGCACAAATGTGCATACGTGACTGGGTGTATGTTTTCCTTGAATTTATTTACATTTGTCTCTGTAGAATTACAGTGAAAGTGGAATGTTCTCTTAGTAACACCTAATTGTGACGTGTTTTATAGTATGGTGCTATTTAAATACTACAAAGCTTCGAATTAAAATAACGCTGCGTTTCGGTTTTCATCACAGATGATCTGAAGCTGAGTTGTGAGAAGAAAAAGAAAAGAATTATCCAACAATAAAATTATAAAACATAGCCTTAAGTTTGACAAAATTTTTCTTTAAAATGTCTTACGTCTCCCTTACAGAATTTCGGTACAGATTTTATGTTGCTTTTCTGGAACACGTGATCGCATATAGTGACGTCATGATTTCGTCTAGTGTGGTTGGCCGAACTGTCGAAACCGCAACCACAAACTTCTACCCACCCACTCTAAAAACTGTTGGTTCGTGCTAACGACACCATTTCCGGCAGTAATGAACCAAGGAATTTGCCATCCGTAGAAATCTGTTGTTGGCTAGCTACGGTACTGGGCCTATTGCAACCAAGCTCTGGTTTGTCCAGCATACAGTACACGCAACGAGGGAGTGGGTGAGGTTGGGAGTGGGAGGAAGCCGGGATGTTGATAATGATGCAGACAGAATGCCGATATGAATATGGTAATGAAGTGAGGGAGAACAGAACGAGGGATACAGAGAGCAAAAGAGGAAGAGAGAATGATGACTCTACATGTGTACATTCAGGGGTGATAAACCCTTATCTCTATAGTGAGTAAGCTATATATAATCGGAAAACAGCGTCCAACTTGGTCTGCTGGATAGTGATATACACATACATGTGCAGTAACACTATATATTGAATTTCATGGTCTTGTCGCATTGCAGTTTAGGCGCTCTTGTTACTGAATTACCTCATTCCAAAAGCGTTGGCCTAATGTTCCCGATATTCGGTGGGGAAAGACATTGTTTCAGTTCAACCTATCCAGCCAATCTAAATACGCAGATAAGGGCCGTGGCATTGCTCAGGTGGTAGGAGGCCGACCTTTCACCTGGAGGATCTGGTTCTATTCCAGACCAGACTATGTGAGATGTTTGGTGGACAAAAGGACACTGGGAATGGCGTTTCTTCAAGTAATTCAATACTGCCCTGTCAGTATGATTCCACCAATTCCCCAAATTCATATTTCATTCATCTACCACGCTGTATATTCTAAGCAATTGACAGCTTCTATAACACATTTTTCTGCCGATCCCGGTGGCTGTGCAGTCTATGACGTAGGTCTACTGCTAATCTATTTCTGGGGATTGCAGTTTCGAACCCCGCTGAGGGCTTGGATGTTCATCTCTTCTGTGTTGCGTAGGTAGCGGCCTCTGCCACGGGCTAATTACTAGTTGAGAGGAGTCCTACCTTGCGTGTGTGTGTGTGTGTGTAATTATGTGTGATACAGATACCTCAACAATGAGGCGGCATTGGTCCGAGTTGGGCTGTTGTGCCACAGGAAAACAACACATATTGTACAGGTAAATTTGAACAGGTCAAGTTGTTCCTTTTCATGTCATAAGGAATATGGGGGAATGGATGTATAGCTGCACTCATTCTTACTCTCGAAACTAGATTGGGTGAATTGTTAGATTCACGCTTCAGCCCCTTTAATTTTTCTTTTTGAAAGATACCCTAGTATATCTCGAAGATACCCTAGTATTTCTCGAATAGGTCGCTGAGTGGGCCCCACCTCCGTGACAACTTAAAAAATAAATCCATCACCCTGCAGAGGGAGGCAGATTGTTCCCCTGAAAAGTCTCTGCATACCTACAAAACTATACGATGCCCAAACTCAAATATTACTTTTATAGCCATTTAGTTTTGTTGCCTTAAAATACGTGCAACAATGAAATACATCAAACTAATGCAGAATTATTCCCAGTTGAAATGTAAGTACATAACTCCACGCCTTCTATTAAGTGAGATCGTCACCGAAGCGATGGGGTGTCACGTAATTCTGGTTTTTGTTGCTGTAATTATTTTCATAAATCACGTATATTCCGTATTCTGTAGGCGATTTTAATATTATAACCAACAGCATATCTGACACCAGATCATCCCTGAGGGGTGAGCGGAAGAGTGCAGAATGTGACGCCTTTCATTCACTCAACCCTGCAGCTCATCTGTGACGCAAGTTATTCAGCACTTGTCACAATTTCCGAGCATTGCGCTCCGGGGTGTATTGAATACATTACACAGACATTGAATACATGATGTAAACTGAACTAGATTCGCGGATGGCGGAACGCTGAGCCTTTATTCTAGCTGTGCTGCAGCTAAGAGCTGCTGCACTAAACAGGTGTTAGGATAATTTGAGCGCGGCGTCGCAGTAAATGTAGGGATTTGTAAGGATGACAGATGGGCTTCTGCATTTGGTGTTAGGGAGAGAATGGTTTACGCTTTTCCTTCTTCTATTCAAGTAATGATAGGTTTAACTGAAAATGTGAAAGGGGCGCTCTAATGATCAGCTGTTCTGTTCCAAATTGTAACTCTAACAAGAAACTTACATTGCTTTGAATTCTGCTCTGTTATGAGTCCTTGTGGCTCTTCATGTTGGTAGTTTATTTATTTATTTCTGATTACAATTGTGTTTTTTATTGTAGTGCACTCGGATTTTTTCATTATCTGATAAGTGTGTGTATATATACGTGTGTTTGCGTGCGTGTGCGTGTTCATGTGTACTGAATAACGTAAAGTCGTTGTGACCACGTCAAGAAGCTATAACGGAGGAGCAGAAGTATTGTTGCCCTATTTTTAACCTCCCTTCTGGAGGAAGATGACGTCAAATGCACGTCTCGACCACTTTACCTCCAGTGAAAGAACACCCCATTATCCTTGAACGGGCCCAGAGGCCGATCTTGGATGTTTCGAAAAAGAAAATTTCTTGTCCCTGCAGGGAATCGAACCCCGGATCTTTCACGGCGTAGCCTAGTCACTACACCGACTACGATGTACCGTATTCACAAACAGTGTCTCGGATTTGATACTTCGCCATTCTTCAAATGATTGGTTGTCATTCTTGCATACGTACAGGCCTATGCTCACGTTTCTCTTCATATCAGTGATACAGGTGAGCATCTCACACGGATAATATTGGACCACGGACTTCTTTTCAACACAATGTAGGTCTTATTATTCTATCAGCTTTATGACAATAGTATATCATAATTGAACTCATTCTGCGCGCGCGCGCGCGCGTGTGTGTTTGTGTGTGTGGCCGATCCTTTCACTGACTATAAATGTTTTAGTATGTACGAGTACGTATATTAATTTCAATACATTAGATGATGGAAAACGCCCATAAAGTTAATGAGTTTAACAATGTAGGTAGGTATAAAGGTAAAGGTGCCTTTGCGCATGTCCTTATGGCTTTGGGGGAGTGGAGTTTTAGCTCCGCTCATTCTTAACCTCCGCACTAAACACAGGTGAATAGTGAGCTTCACGCTACGGAAGCATTACGCTCAGGAAAAAATCCCTCGGTGTCCATTTACTAGCAGGCCGAACGATTCCTTATGCTTGTGTGGAAGCTCCGGAAGAGAGAAAAACTCTTGCCCTTGCCGGGAAAAGAACTATGATTCCTCTGTTGTCCAGCTTATATACCAGTAACTATACTGAATACGCTAAAAGTTTATACTCTTATACAGTACGGTTAGATGTAGGTTGCTTATTTGCTAGTTATGATATTTCCGTTTTTCGTGTACTTTAACCAACTCAAAGGACGGAAACTTAATGCAATTTTTTCCGGGTTACCCAATGGAAGTCCGTGTAGGTACGTGATGCGGTGCAGACTGATGGTTGTAGTTCCCATCCTCGTCATCATGAGTTGCCGCTGCGGAAAACACAATATCCCAACACGTTTACATAACTTCATTCGTTATTAAATTGGATTACGCGTTCAACCGAAAGGATTTGGATATTGGATTTGTATATTACTACTATAAAGTATGGGGGATATTGATAGTGTGGTTGTTTGCGAATATAGAGTTCCCTAATATTGTTTAAATTTTGGTAATTAATAACAGATATATGTATACAGAAGGGAAATACCAAACAGGGCATTTATCATACATTTTAATCGTTTTTTGGGGGGGAATGGCTCTGGGTTATATATAGGCTATGTCCATTACAGTTTTTAATAAAATCGTGGCCATTTTTTTCATAATATTAGTTTCTTTCGACGGTGTCTATTATTATCGATCCAACGTACGAATATTACATGCAATAGTAAAGAAGCAGGAAAAATCTAACCATCAAATCTTTTATTTTATTTTTTTTATTATGTGGGAGTTAACACAAGGTATGAAATACGGAATGCTTGACGAAACCTAAAATATCTTTTTATCCTTAGTAATTAGGTTTAGATACTATAAACTCCAGAAGTCTGAAACTGAAATCGCCTGCTTAAATCTGTAATTGAGTTTGTTATTGCCCACTGAAATCCATTTTAATTAAAGTAAATATAGGGACATGTTTTATCTTATACGTATTTATTTATAACGACACATCAATTTGAAGAGTACAAAATTTGCGTAATATTGCGCATTTCAATAGAACACATTGTACATAAAATTAGTTTGGCATAAGGATAATTAAGAATATTATAAATTCAAGTATGGGCCGCAGCTTAAAGGGTGGGGGATACGATAAATATAAGAGCTACATATGCCTAATAATTTATCATAGTCTGTGTGTGTAAAGTGGTAATAATTATGCTGGCTTCTAAACGTTGCAGTAACAGAAACGGCACTTGTATTAGACATTGGTTGTTTCAACACATGAAGATAGACGTTATTTCCGCCACACTTCTCCTGATAGGCCGTCACTTCGCCAGAGAAAGTGATGTTCCTTCTTTTTACATTTGTCTGATAAGTACATCTGCATACACACTGCTTCGCCCAAGCTTCAAGGGAAAAGTACAAAATTGTCACTTAAAAAGATAATTTTTCTCGGTCCGGCGGCCTTTACAAGTACATCCTGGAAATGTGTACCTGGTAAGCTACCTGTTGAGAAAGGGAAGAAAAATAATTGGATAATAATGGCGATGATTGCGGTGGTGCAGACTTCTGCAAGTGTACACACCCTGGCCGTCTCCAGCCCACATGTGCCGGTCTTGAAACTCGTCTGCATCCTACCCTCTGCTGCTCTTTGCTGATATAATTTTTCCTTCCATTCTTCTCTATGAAAATCCGCCTTGTTCTTTTCTGGCAGGACTCATTTTTATATTCCTCTTAGCCATCTATTCTGCTCCATTCACTTTAAATTTCAGAGCCATTTCTGTCCCTTTCTTGCACTGTATTATTATTTCCTTTGCACCTACGATTAAGTTGTAAAAACAGTAAATTTTGCAAGTGACTGCTATTATTTTATTATTCATTTTTAAGTCCCTATTCTATCTATTTTCAAAATGCGCCTCAGTTCAGACCATACGTCTGTCATCATTGTCGTCGTTGTCGTCATCATCATGATCAGCTTTAAGAATTAGGTTTTTGCCTATTCTGTCTTCAAGAGAAACCGTGCAGCCATCTTAGTTTAGATTGGCCTGCATTGCATTAAACTCTAGGTTTATACTGTAGATGTACAGTACACACGGCAGTCGGCTGATGCATCTGTAAGTCATTCCCATAGAAGTCGCTTTTCCAGTATTCTGTTTCGTCACCGAGGTGGTTTGCGCTTTATTATGCTTGGATAGCTGTGTCATAGCCGATTCCAGTGGCCGCGCGGTCTAAGGCGTGGGTCTGCGGCCGCCAGCGTGCTGGGATTGTGGGTTCGAATCCCGCCGAGGCATGGATGTCTGTCTCTACGAGTGTCGTTTGTTGTCAGGTAGAGGTCTCTGCGACGGGACGATCACTTGTCCAGAGGAGTCCTACCCAGTGTGGTGTGTTTAAATGTGATCGTGAGTCGTCGACAACGAGGCTCTGGCCCTGTAGGGGATGTTGCACCATGAGGGAAAAAATCGGTGTCACGTGTGTAACCGATCTATTGTTAGTTATCTAAAAGTCTCACGAATTTCGTCTCTGCCT
>JGI20169J29049_11449367_pt1 | contig 13741 bp, 7 predicted proteins | sample TergutNc150P1_FD_29049 | JGI IMG/M metagenome (IMG submission 29049) | reverse complement strand
CACTGTATTTATGTGTTTTGTATTTATCTGAGAACAAACAGCGACTTGTGCCACTTACAGCATAAACTGATTGGTTTTTATAACCAAGATGAAAAGTTTTTACAGTGCGGTATGGACTGGGTCTTTAAATAAAGCAGTCTGTGCTTTGTGTTTAAAGGGTTAATTGAATGTCTCCTCACATGGGTACTAAACATGTAGTGTACAAAGTACATTTAAATTAACAGAGCTGATGATATCATGATATATGGAATGGGATTAAGCACCTCAGGTACCTACAGGGCTGCCATCATATAGTAATAAAAGAAAATTAGTATTCAGAACTGTGATTCTTTTTATTTTTACCACTTTCACAAGCAGATATCTTACAACATACACAATGAACTAGTGCATAAAATAAAGCAACATTTTCTTTCTTGCGTCCCTCACTATCATCCAGTCATATTTCTTATATTTATAGGAGAATTTAATTTATCAAAGTCTCTACAAAATATACACAAATAAGCAAAAACTCTGGAAGTGTATATTTGCTTGAACAAGTTATCTGTATTTTTAACAGAAAGTTTGATTTATGAGTATTTAAAAAAAAACACCATACTAGCTTGTGAAACAGAATTGAAAATTATATCAGTTGTCTTGATTACTTTACATCTTAGGTACCGTAAAATATACATGGCCATATTCAGTTTTATTTACAAAAAATATTGAGTCATAAAAATATGTAATTATTTTTTTGCTAAATGCATATGCATTTGAATATTTTCAGAGGTTTGACCTTTAGGCACTGAAATGTATTACTGTAAAACAGTATTATCCTCAAACATCTGCTGACTTGGCATTTCTCTACCATTTCTTAAATACATCACAAAGCTGTCGTCTTTACATTACAAAAGTGTTTTAACTGCAGAAATTGCCAGTGTTACCAATTTATGTATTAATAAACCTCTGGAGATGCTTCTCTGTTTCAAACCAGGTTTTCATGCTTACATGGCAGGTGCTGATCATAGGACAATTGTCTGGGTGTTGCCATTGTGTAGGATTCTAAGTTGACATCAACATTTCAGAGAAATGCTCTGACTCCCTCTTCTGGGTGATGGGATGCTGAAGTAGATGCTGAAGCAATTCTTTCTGATAATCACTTTTATGTTCACCTAGACATAATTCTGCCACCCTGAAAATGGAGGTCGCATGTTCCTTCAAAATGTCTGTGTCAAACTGCAATCCCACACAGTGTCAAAACCCAGAAGACTGTCTCTTACCTCAGATATGTAACAGATTGTCAACAAAATGATTTACAACTTTGAGTTTTCATAGCTAGAGAGAATGACATATTCTGTACCTTCAAGTGAAGTGGTTTATATTTTGCATGTGTGAGATTTATCTCTGCAACTGGGTACTCCAATGATAATACATCTGACATTACTCAGTCCTCAAAAAATTCTTGCATGTTTTAAAATAAGCCACTGTTTTGGTGAACAGGATTAAACATTTAATTATCATCGTATCCAATAAACATAATGCAGAGGGCATGGGACATATAATAGTAGAGACAGATTTGTTTGGAAAATCCTAGTAATTAGCTGGTAATATACAGTGCTGGCTGCTGTTTCTGGTGGTGTAGGTATGTTTTCAAGATGTGGACTTTTTTTAGTGTGAAATTGTTGTTATTCATCTGTTAGATTTTAAATAAAAAAGTACATGCTTGTCTTATGTAAAATTGCACTTTTATTATTACTCAACTTTTACAGCATATTATTTGTAATTTAAAGAGAGATATAACAGGATATGTCTCTATTTCCCCATCACTGTTTTCTTAGAATGGAATTATTGTCAGCTGTAAACAGTGAATAGGGTTGTCACATTCCCTATATGTATATCTTTAGTATCAGGCACTTTAATCTGATGTCAACACTTACAAAGTATTCATTTAGTTTAATCACCATCAAAGGCACTTTGAAAATCATGTTTCAACTTACAACTGACTGTTGGAAAATATACCTTTTTTTTTATTTCTTTCTTTTTTCTTTTTTTTTTACTGGCAGAACAGTTGTGTTCATTAACTTTGATTTTAAAATACAGGTACATAGCATAAATAAATGTGCAGTGCAACTGTTCATACCATGTACAGAATCACAACCTTACATATGTCTCAATGTGACTTCAGAATCGCTAAGTACAAACAACCATAGACCACCCAGCTGAAGAACAGCCATCTAGCTCCATTGTAATATGAAAGATTCTTACTAAAGATGGCACAAAAGCTGATATGATACCTGGATGTTTGAATGGATGGATGGTAGCTAAACAAATTCAAAACACACCATTATCTTACACTTTACAGCAGTGTTTTTATGCCTTTGAATAAACACTCTGTAGCCAAACAGTTTCACTGTTGGTGGATGACAAATACCTTTCTCCTCCATGACTTAGGCTTGGTCATCCTACACTTAATATGAGGCTTGATCTTATTTTTGGTGCCTCTGTAGATGAGAGAAGTATCACAAAACTAATAAATCTGTTTGCAGAATAAGTGAATTAGAATGCCAATTTCCAACCAATAGTGGAACCAGTTTTACCTGAATAATGCTTAGAATTTCAGACTTCTTAGAAAAGGTATAAATATATATCTTCTAATGTACAATCTTAGCCCTAACCCTTAGAAATAAATGACACTATTTACATGCATATGTACAGCAGAATTGGCTCATGGCATCTGTGTGTTGTACAATCCCTACATTTGGTAGTGAAATTTTACAGTTTTTTAACAGCTGAAAAGTGGTATGATCTTAAAATGTAATTTGACAATACATATTTGAAGTAAATTTGTAAGTAATAACAGTTTTAGTGCAACATAATTAACTTAACAGTAATGAATAGGAAAAAAAACAAGATTTCTCCAAATTGATGTGATGGTGCACTTAATTTCACAAAATTATATACTTCTTTTAAAATATTATACACAGTACTTGCCAGGTTTCTTACAAGTAAAGGTTATGTCATGCCTTTGTCTAAGTACAAGGCCTGAAAGCATATTAGGAGTGAGGTGTGGCGCAGACAATATATGTGTTTGAGTGAATGGGCTTCATAGTTGTTCTGGACATTGTAGCACATGGAAAAGCCATACCTCTGTTGGGAATTAAATCCTGGTCATACACCACATAGCTAGTCATTTAGCAACTAATATGGCTCCTGTTGCTAATCATGAGTACATATTACAAGACGGCCATATAAACTTATGAACACACTGATGTATAAATTCCTGCTTCTTTCTCAAGGTTTTGACACTATGCAGTACTGGAAAAGTGTTTTGATGTGTTGAAGGAACATACTGCCTTCAATTTCAGGGTCAAAGTGATGATTTAAAAATTGAGGGATTTGTGATAACCATAAACATTTGGGAAGAATTAGACTGTGTGAAAGAAGAACATTACTTCAGAATGTCACTGACTTTTTTCCACTGCTACAGAAGAAAGAACCCAAACTTTTGTTTGAATAACGATCAAACATGAAAGGTTACATTGATATATATTTTAACTTTTGGTGAAAAGTCATATCCCCCTTCTTCCTAAGACCACTTATTTTCACAGTATGTGTATCAAATTTTGCTGTGTTCATGGGCAAATGTTTCTGTAAATTTAGGCCTGGTAAATGTCAGTAACCAGCCATTCTCTTAAAGAAATTTTTAAGCATTTTGAGGATTCTGTTCTTCTGGGAAGTTATGCTCCATAAGTAGGTAACTGAATCCCAACATTTCAAGGCAACACTTTGCCATCATTTTCAAGGGACAACATGCCCAAGAAGAATGCCAGGAGCAGGTGGAAATGTGACCGTGTACAGGCACAGTGTATCTGGTTGTAGGCTGTCTGCTAAGGTCAGGATATGATTATTCAGTGTTGCAGTGCCATATCACAGAAGACTGGAATCCTTAGCTACACCACTGCAAAAACCTGAAACCTTGCATGTTGAACTCCGTTGTTGCATTTTGCAGTAAGTGAACTTATTATGAAATATGTGTGTAGGGATTGTACAACATAATGATCAGTAACAGCTAACTCTGAGCTTTAACCATCACAAAGTCAGTCTGAATTCACAAACTGATTATGAATATGAGTAATGATAATTCCATACATTATAATATGTAAAATTGGTGATAATCTCATACAGAACTTCAGGAACAAGTCAAATAAATATACAAATTATACAAATATGTTACGATGTAGCTCACTTTAAAATCTTATAAAAATGAACTGAAGAAATTGTCTCCTGTGTTAACATGTAGGTTATCTTCACTGCTGTAACACATAATGTCTATATGTGGTACCAACAGCTGTACATAAGGTGGTAATGCAAATGTATACTGTAAACCAGTAGGTAATATCACACACTACATTGTTCTGGATATAATGTTGATTGTGTCCTCCAGTCTGTCACTTGCACCAAAATATACACATGGCTGTTGTTCTTTTCGAGATCATTTTATCAGTTAATATGTCTGCCAGGAATGTAAACTTCATCTTTTACTGACTGTCAAACTGGGAAATTGCATCTCAAGCTAAGTTACATTGTGATGGATGTCTGTATCCAAAAATATGCAAAGTACTAACATCTTGAAACTTGTTTGATATATTATCAGGAATCAACTGCGGTCTGGCAGACGATGCTGTATACTTTGTGTAGAAGCTGGTTTGTTCCTAAATACTAGACACACTGACATAAGTGGCTGATGTCACTTCTCATTTACTGTCACTGGTTTATAACAATTTATTTTTTCATCTTTTGGACGTGAAGTGCTAATTGATGATAAAAATAAACTAACAATGGCAAGTTCTAAACTCTGATGGCATTGCACTGAACCCAAATGCACACAAGAAAATCATATTGCAATGTTAGATTTAAATTAAGGTCTTTATTTTTGTTGCAATTTTGTTAGCTTCATTATGAAGATATGTCATTCACACTATCACTGTAAGCACATCACCACCCCCTCCACCATTTCGCTCACATTGAGGAGGTTGTAACGTCCTTTGTACTGGTGGAAGTACTTTGAGGTTAATAATACGCTTAGCAAAGTCTTTATGTGCTCCTGCATCATCAAATGTGGCTGCAGTGTTTTTTCTGACATCTGGATTCTGTGCCTTAAAGAGTAAGATCTGGCTGCTTCGATGTGCTGAGTGCAGGCCTGGGTGAGGGTCAGAACCCTTCCCCAGACCAGGTGTTCCAGCATCATCCATCAGTTCTAACATTTCTGCTCCGCTTCCTGCACCTGGTGGTTCACCAGGTCCTGAAGTAGATGACAGTGGTCTTACAACACTAACCCTTGGTAAATCTGATGACCCAGAACCTTCAACACCTGATCCTGCTCCTGGTCCTACTTTGCTTGAAGCACTTCCCACCATTGCAGACCCAGCTTCATCTTTTAAGGGATTTGCATACCGCCGTAAGTTCTCTTCATTCTGCAGATTGTTGGACTTTTCATCATCATGGTGTCGGTGACATGGTCCTCCTAGCGAAGTTGAACCTGTTAAAGTTCCAGCTGCATGTCTTCGTCTCAGCATCTGGTGCCAGTAATACAGACCACCAACACCAACAGCAAAAGTGATGATGAGAACTATGCATATAAGCGCTATTAAATATCCATTACCTGAAAAACAGATATTTGTCTTGTCAGTATAGTTATATTTATTTGTTTCACTTTTTTTTTTAGCTTCATGGCATATTAACCCTTTTCCTGTCAATAAACCACTTGAACCAATGACAGCACTATGCTAGGTCTGTCATGATGTGCTTTAGCTGATACTTCAAGGCTGTTTTTCTGTTCCTTGTAACTTAATTGTTCATATGCACCACTCTCAACTCAGCTATAATACTGTCTTATAAAACAATATTTGCAATTATTACAAAAAATACAGTTATTTAAAAACAGTTGAGTCTGTATGTAATAAGTAATATTTGAATGAGGTGATATGCATGTTTTCCACAATGAAATAAGTCTGTTATTTGCATGAGTTAAGAAAGCCTGAACCTTAAACCAGGTTTGGTATGCAATTTATAACTGTTTATTGTAAAATCAGGATCAGAATAGACTTTCACACACATACGCAGCTGGGGAAGGAATCAATAATCTGATTGCTTTTTTATCCACTACTGAGAATTTAATTTAAAAATGTTAATATTTCTTGTTCAGAAGCATGTCTTGCACAGAGGAACTTCATTTGACAAGTGATAAATAATCAGTATTGAGGAGTGAAAAATTTGTGCACCAGTTTGGTTATTCCTCATTTTATATTTTAATCCAAAATGCATGTCTTGTTAAACAGAAGTAACCAAACTACTCAAGCCACATCCCTCAGTAAACAAAAAAATTTATAAATTAGTTTCTTTTTATCTGGTTTTCTGACTTGATCTATAACATAACTTGTCAACAGAAAAAGCAAAACCTGCCAATCTATGTGATAAGCTGCAATTTAATGTTATATACACCTTCAGTAATTTTATGGACAGGAGATACCTTATTGTTTATGTTCACACATAATGAAGACATTTATCATAACTATATTCTGTAACATAAAATGAAAGGACCTTTATTTGGAAAGTCTAGACTTACCTTGTATGTTTCTTCTGGAATTTTATATGCCAACGTTTTGGAACACTCTCTCTGTTCCATCTTCATATTGGCCTATGAAGATGGAACAGACAGAGTGTTCTGAAATGTTGGCATATAAAATTCAGACACCATGGAATTACCCAGAAGAAATCACACAACATTCAGAACATGGAAAACATTTGAAATCAAGAATAGACGTACCTTGTTTTTCTTCACTGACAAGTGCAGTCTCAACTTTGACTTCCACAATAGAAGTGAGAGCAGATAAGTTGGTTTGCTTCCGACTAATAAATTCTCCCAGGACACGTATCCCTTCTGTCACTGCTCGGTTTCCTTCTGGACCTGATGTAGGTGACAGTGAGGACTGTGGATTCCACATAAATAAGTAAATAATTAGGACATGTTCTTTAAAGTGACATTGCTGGACTAATATTCAGACCAATTCACTGTATTTACCAAAGCATAAGACTTTTAGGTTCCCAAGATACATACACTTCACCAATGTAATATACCGAACTGGCCTACCAGCAAAACCAAGAAAAGTAGGAATATCAATACACTACACAGCCTTTACAACATAATCAAATATACTGCTGTATTTATAAGTCCTAGTATTAACAACAAACTAAAATTAAATGAGTGATAGAACTAGTAATATAATTTAGTTGCGAATTAACACATTTGCTAAAATCAAAATATTGATTGAGCTTTATGATCATCTATCTGGATATGCCTAAGATCTGCAGGGATTATATATTTTTTAAATTCATTTAATTTGCTTTAATACTAAGATATTCATACACTTCTAATTTTAGTGTTGACAATAAATGCTTATAATGCATGTGTTTTTAGAAATGTAAAGCTCTTATTGGTTCCTTGTGTTATATATAAATAGTCCCCCTGAGGTGGCCAACTACGGGCTTAAGTGTCTGAAATAATATTTTGCACAAATTATAGATTAGCATATTTTGTAGTGCATGTAGGTGGTGCTTTATTCATTATTATTGTAAGTTTGTGTATGGTAATTATGTTTAATTTTAAAATTGTATGTAGATATTCATTAAACCTGTTTCTTGCTGTTTTTCTGCAATTCTGTATGGATGTAAAAAATACACGATATCTTGTGTACGTATTTCATAATACGAGGCATTGAATTTTATACTTTTTGTGCATTATGTGATGGTGCATGCAGTTACTCTTGTGAAGAAATGTGTAACAAATAGAATTTTTGTCTGACTGATAAACTGAACCAGCATTTGCTTATTTTTGGTTAGCATAAAATATGTTACAGATAGCACATGCCTACAGTATTGTCACTAGAACAGGTATTTAAATAACCGCTGCACAGTGTCTGTTGCTACACCTTGAAGCGAACACAGAGCATGTACCAAGCATTGGCTGAGTAGGTGCACAGATTACTTTGAAATCAATAAGCTGTGAAACCAAATAATATTGATTACCATGGTGACTTCAAGGGTGTCATTGTAACCTTGCTTCAGGTCACAAAGCAAAACGAGGCGGTGGGAAGCACTGATGGCCGCTTGATGGGAGGCCACAAGGTGACGTAGTTCCATGCAGAGGCCTTCAGTGGTAACACCACGTGGGAGCTGAGTTCTGTCTAACAGTAATGTGAGGCGAGCACAGGAGTTGCTGAGTATTGCTTGGTTTGGCCAGCAAGTGGGAGGTGCAGGTAGTGAGGGTGGTCCAACACGTTTTCCACTCTCCAGATCACGGCATTCCCCCCATGGTGCACAGGAAGGTGTGAGGCATGCTTCACGTGGTGATGGTACACACACCTGATACAAAAAATGTCACAATTCCAATTCTTCTCTAGTCCACTTCTGTTTGTATTTACATATACTTATGTTATTGTGCTTGCTTTCACTGACTGTCAGCAAAATTTAATTTCTGTTGACCTTTGCCTTTGTTTATCCTTCATTTATTGAATGTCATGAGCATGAATACTAAATGTGTAATGTATGTACATGTAAACATTTGCGTGTTTGTGCATTTGCATGTGTGTTAGAGAGTGTCTGTAGATTAAAGTACACAAATGGTGGCACAAAGTAGTGCTGTTGCTATCTCAGCTTGAAATTCCACCATATTACTGGAGACACATGTTATTCTCATCTGGTAGTTGACCAACTTGATGCACAATTTCTTTTATAATGTGTTTATTTAAATCCTCTACATGTTTTGAGCAACTCTGTGCTCATTCTCAGGAGGACAGTTGTATTAATACAACTTCTGGTATAATCACTCTGTGTTAGTGGCCGACCAGTTTGCAGGTCAATAAGGAACTGGTTGTGTCTGCGACACAACCAGTTCCTTATTGACCTGCATACCGCAAACATGTAGAGGATTTAAATAAACACATTATAAAAGAAAATGTCCATCAGGTTGGTCAACTACCAGAATTATATGAAGATGCATGGTCAGAAAAATATAAAATTATTCCCACCCTTGAAACGAGCTAGGTACTGTTTAATCATCATATTCAGTCATGTAAGTTTCCATGATCCTTTGTTTATTTTACAGTCCATAGTTGCAAAGACTATATTACTGATATGACTTTAAAGTTTTTTGCAGAATATTGTCTTCCAGCAGTTTCCTGAGAAGCATGGTAGAATAGGTGGCCACGGGTCCAAAATTGAACTTGAGCACTCAAAACATATGGGTAATGTGAAACTTGTATAATATTGAACACTGAAATATTGTTGGCTTCAGATTAACATTTTCCTTATGATCACTTTTGGTCAAAATTATCAAAGTACAACATATGCATTAATTAGCAATTCATTCATTCCATTGGCAGGTGCAGAATGCGACAATTTTTTTCCGTTCACAGGAGCTTCTTCCATTCCTCTCTGTTATGTACTTCTTCCTGCCTCCCTTCTCCACCAACTATTCTTCCATCCTCTCTCACCTCATCTTGCCATTTATTTCTTGATCTACCTCACAATCTTGTTGTTCCCAAATTTATATATAATACCCTTTTGGGAATTCTATTTTCTTCCATTCTCTGTACATGCCCAAACCAACACAATCTATTTAACCTTATTGTCTCTATTATAGTAGGTTTATTAACACTTGCATAAAGTTCTTTATTGGTTTTAATATCCTCCAATTTTCTTTTTCATTGTAATATACTGGGCCTAAAATTCTTCTATATGCTTTTCTTTCAAAAATGTTCAATTGCTTTCTATCTCTCTTTGTTAGTGTCCATGTTTCTGATGCATATGTTAATGTTTTGTCTATTACTGTGATAAATTAGCACTTTCTTATCAAAATTCAACCTGTTTGACCAGTTCTGGCCATCATCAGGTGGCCTTCTTTCATACACATGTGCATACAAATGTTTGCATTGTACCTATGTATATTTGGAAGACAGCCTAATTTGATAGTTGGATTCAGTTAAAATACAGCGGTGTTTGGATAATAAATTGCTAGTGAAGATGAATGTTATATTTTGATAATTGTGACTGGCACTGATGGCAAGTAGTGCAAGGGTATGGATTTTAACACTTTAAACGCCGAATTAAATCCCATATGCCATCTTCTGGCATTATTAGGAGCTCACCCTATTCTCCACATTAGCAGGATAAGGGTTAATGTGAAAGAATTGTCTTATAATTCACTCTTAAAATTACAAAAGTAGCTGCAACACATTCTACTGTCCCAGCACATACCTGATTTGACTGGCAGACAGCAGTTCCCACAGTGAGGTTAGGATGACTAAGGCAGTTTCCTAAGCCACACCACACTTGTGTGCAACGCACTGCAGAAGCTACACAAGTACATGTGTTACATTCATGCTGCCAAGTGGCATTACTTGCAAAATACTGTCCTTTCCACAGACACACCCCTTGTAAATATGCCATTTCCTCCACTGAAACAACAGAGCATACATTTAATAAGGTATATGACAAAACATACAGAGTGGGCCAAAAGTAGGTATACAGTAATTTATATACTATGTACTATAAATTGTATACCTACTTTTGGCCCACCTTGTATATGAACTGGGTGGTTTTGGTTTATTTACCAAAGTTTTCAGTACCAGGTGATTATATAATGTCAAGTGGTAGGGCAGTAAAGTAAATAATAAATTGTTAAAGATGTGGAAAGAAGTTGTCTTGCCCTAATTAGAGGTACTGTCCTGGAACTTTCCTGGAGCAACTGAGTGAAATCATGAAAAGCCTGTCAGGATAGCTGGTTTATAGACCAAGATTTGAACCTAAGACCTCCTGAACATGAAACAAAAGTATCATCTGTTGAGTTGTTTGTTCATTTAATAATGTTGCAATGATTGTAGTGGTTGTTCGCTCTCAGGAACTTGTGATGAATGGGAACAAAGATGGGGTACTGCTCTGAAATTTGGTTTTTCAGTCATATTAGCTTGTTTCAGATGCCGTTTGAATTAAATTTGAACCACTTTTCCTGTCATACCATTAAATTTCATACAAGGTGGGTAGTAGTAGTGATGTTCATAGCAACTCACTACAAAGAAAATTCAAATGTTACTCATTGTTAAACAGAAGTTATTTTCATTTTAGATAGAATTGTGGTTCTGTATAAGAGTAACCAAAATCTGCAGACTAGCTTAACTTAAGCATTGGTCTGCAAACAGCCAGTTGAGTGACACTAATTTGGATGACAGGAAAGAGTAGATATAATGTGTGTGTGAAAAAGTTCAACCTTAAAAATGAAAACTCACCTTCTTCACAGCGCACACCTTTGCGCCCAGGAGGACAGATGCAGCTGAACTTTCCAATGCCATCAACACATGTACTTCCAAATCCACAAGGATTAGAAGCACATTCATTAATGTTAATTCTGCAATCTGGTCCTGTAAACCCTGGTGCACATTCACACAGGAACCAGTTGATTCCATCCACGCACTTCCCACCATTAAAGCAGGGTGGTGGATTACAGTCATTTATGTCATGTTGGCAGTGCTGGCCTTCAAAACCTTCTTTGCATATACATGAGTAGAAGTCACCTGTATTGACACATGTGGCACCATTCTGGCAAGGGTTGGATTTACATGCATGTGTTTTAGCTGGAATCAAGCATGAAGAATATTACTAAATGTGACATACTTTTTAATTTTTTAGACATTATTCAACAGTTATAATTTTAATCTAGTCTATCGGTACTCTTTATCAGTAAATTTAACTCCATCTGTTACAGTGTAACGGTTACCAGATGCTGTAGTTACAGTTGTTTTGTGCTCCTGAAGATGGGTGAGAGTGACACCCGAAACATGTAGAGCAGTTGTCAGATTAAATAAACTCTGTTACTTGTGCATCTAGTTGGAATTATATACTAGAATACTTTTTAATGTTACAGGTTTGTGTAATGTCACCAATGTTCCATACTGATTCCTTCATCTGTCATTGATGGTATATAATCTAAGCAATTAGATCATTTTTCAATGACACACCTGAAAAAGTTATTCTACCAGAATATATGATGTGACAGTTATGTTGCTTCTGAGAAGTTCTTGGTGATCAGAGAGTATCTCCATTCTAAATTTTAAGATACTCTGTTGAATGGTGCCATTGTTGTTTCTGTCTTACAAATTTTCATATCCTCTGTGCTTCTACTATAGATGGCATGGTGTTATACATTATTGAGACTGGAAGGCCTCCACTGTTGTGATACTTACATTTACTCTGCCAAAACTAGTCACTTTGTGTCTATAGTATTGGTGCTCAAATTGGAATCTGAAGGACATCAATCTACAGCTTTGTAATAGGATTCTGAAGACAGAACATTCTTCTTTCAGGACGGAAGAATTTGTTCCCAAGTTAAATCAGTAAATAAGATAAATTTTTATACTATTAATATATATTCATGCTTTTTATGGTGGAAAGTAATTTCTGAAGTAACATAAGCTTCACATTTCAATCCACATATAAACCAATAAATGCTGATCCCAGTGGCTGCATAATCTAAGGCATAGGTCTGCTGCTGGTTGATTGCTGGAATCATGAGTTCCAAATCAAACTGTGGGCATGGTTGTTTGTCTGTTGTGTGTGTTGTGTGCTGTGTAGGTAGCAGCTTCTGTGTGGGCTAATCAGTCGTTCAGAGGCCTCCTACTGGACATATGTATGTATAATTGTGTGTGATCTAGGAACCCAACAATAAGGTGGTCTAGGCCTGAGTTGAACTGTTGCCCCACAATACAAAAAAGTCCAGTTAATAGTTTTCATTAAATTCTGAAATCCTGTGCGCTCTGAAATATAGTTATTTGTTTCTCTGTCCTTGTTTCTCAGAACCATTTTTCAAGTATCTTCTCATGTCAGTCCGCAGTTACTCAGAAACTGTGACTGATCTGGTAATCTTGTGTTTAATAAAATCTAAGCATTGTATTTTGTTGATAATCTTAGCCAATGTAACAAAACATTCTTGAAACTTACCAATATGACATGTAGTGCCTTCCCATTCTGGGGGGCAACGACACACATAGGTGTCCCCCAGATCTTGGCAGGTGCCACCATTACGGCAAGTACTCCGATCGCAGTGACTGTCCTTCAGGTTACATGTTTTTCCTTTCCACCCATCACGACATGTACACAAGAAATCAGCTACACTGTCTGTGCAGCTGCCATTGTTCCGACATGGGTTGGGGGAACATTCGTCTTTATCTGTAGAGTCAGGCATAAACAGTTTTGTTGTGACACAAAAAGTTTAAATCGTTGGTGTCTTAAGTTTCTACTCTTGGGAGGGATCAGTGTCTATAAACATACAAAATATTGTATTACACCACATTTATATTGGAAACTGTTTGTTGTCTGAGATGCATTTTGTGGTGTTATAGGAGATGGCTCTGCTCCAGTTTTGAGATGACGGGGTATCACTTTGCTTGAAGTAGTTTTATTGTTTTTATATGTTCAATATGAGTGACACTGGTGGAGAATAAACTTCCAAGTACCATGTTGGGACCTGACAGAGAAAATAAAGTTAGAGGTATAGTCCTCCCTGTTGTTGCCATTAACCCTTAGGCTACTAATGTCATATATATATATGGAGCACCTATTCTTGATGTTTCTAGATCACACTCAACGACGCACCACAGTCGGTAGGACTCCTCTGGACGAGTGATCAGCTTGTCGCAGAGACCTCTACCTGACA
>JGI20169J29049_11449368_pt1 | contig 13761 bp, 4 predicted proteins | sample TergutNc150P1_FD_29049 | JGI IMG/M metagenome (IMG submission 29049) | reverse complement strand
CCACTACTACTCAGAAAATCTGGTAGCGCCGGGAATCGAACCCGGGACCTCTGTACCTGTAGCCAGAAACTCTGACCACTAGACCACAGAGGCGGTCCATTAAAAACACCCAATCACAGTAAAATGTACACACAAAGATAGACACACGGAGGCAAACAAATTGGTCACATTAAAATAGACAAAAATTGGGCACATACAATTAGACACCAAAATTACACACACACAATTAGACATAAATATGTTTGATACACACAATTACAGAAATAAAATTAGATACAAATATTTGGACACATACAAATAGACACAGGCACAATTAATAATAAGCCATTTAACACACACAAGTAGACAAATACATATTTGATACATGGAAATATACAAATAAAATTAGACGCAAACAATTGGACACATACAATTAAACACACATATAAAATTACACACTCGCACACACAATTAGACACTCATATTTAGCGCACAAATGTAGACATACACATTTAGACTCACAAAAATTCACACGCACGTTTAGTCACATAAATCCGAAACAAAATTAGACAAACACAATGTTAGAAAAAATATTAGACACATACAATTTTACACACATATATTTAGAAAATCACTTAGACTCTTACAATTCGACTCACAGTATTAAGCTTCAATATTTTTCACACACGAATATATATACATACAATGTGACATTCAGAAGTAGACACACATACAATATAAGACACAGAATTAAACACACAAAAATACACGCTCATAAGTGTACACACACAATTAGACACTTAAATTTAGACACACACACACACAGAGACACACGCAATTATACACACACATTTACGCACAAAAAGGTGACAAACAAAATGAGATACACAATCAAACACTCATTTAGAGACATACAATTAAGCACACAAAAGAACACACAGAGCGACAGAAAAATAGACACAAAATATGGGGGCACAAAAATAGACATATAAAATCACTCCAATGGAATTAGACATACACACACACACACACACATACACACGCTACCTACACTACACGAAATTAACGAAAGACGGACAGAAATATAGACGTAATAATTGGGCGTCTTTGAGCAAAAATTGTTAAAGTGGAAATTAAATATTAAATATTCCGAGTGTGTTATAATTGCATTTCTTTGTTCAGCATGAAACGAGAATGGCCTTACAGTCATCTATGGTCTGTGTGGTCATATGATATTATTGTACATAATCTCATACATGGACAATTTTCTGAAAAATTTTTATTATACGTGAAGTATATATTTTGAATTTCCCTATTAATATACATAAAGGATTTTTCATTCCAGAAAAATCGAACGATTTATGATCGAAATTGTATATTGGTCTTCATGTAATGTACCTGTTTTTGTTGTTATACCTCAATGAAATTTTATTTTCTGGACTGTTTTTCGAAAAATATTTCCATATCAAATTTCGTGGATATCCGTCTGGTGGGAGCTGATGTTTTGCCAAGGGCAGTGGGAAAGCCAGACAAACGTTGTGAAATTAGAAGACACTTTTTGTAATTGTGGGACCGCGGTATTAAGAAACGAAATCCATGTTGTCAGGGGGTTTGGATTTTGAAACCCCTTCATTGTTCGCTGAAACACTGACTTTAAACTACAAAGTAGATAGTAGGTTAAACCGAAACGGCGGTACACATCTATCAAATTGAACTATATTTAAAATATCGACGCGAAATTTTAAGTACAAATACTGAAAATATGGGGAACACGAATATTAAACTATCCACCTCTGTTACTGCTGGAAGAGAGTAAACACTTGTTTGCACACAGGTGGCACTGCGTCGTTTTAATTGTTCTTTTAAATGTTATTCCGATACATTAATATTACGAGTAGATAGAAACATATCAGCAAAACTCATGAAACGTTCTTTGATTTTTACGGCAGAGTCAAGTGTTTTGCCTTGGTGGTTATTTATAAAGTCGTTTTTATATCTTGTGTTTATAACTGTACATTGAATGATATTTTCTCATTTCTGTAGCTTACAGAAAACCCTTTGATGGATGTGTTTGTTTAGAACATTGTAAAATAAATGAGGCAACAATTAAAATATAGTAATAATTTGCTGGTCATACTTAAAGAAATACACCACTTGTTGTACAAGAAAGTTTATAAATTAAAAGTTATACCATGTATAATTTTGAAACAGGGGTTTCAATGATCATCCCTGTACAATCTAGGGTATTTTTTAAAAGATATGCGTCATCTAATCAAATTTTCCCGTCGCCAATTAACATCAATATGGGTGGAAAAATTTACGTGGCTATCTATATTACCATCTGTTGCGAACTGCTAAATCGGCTTTCCGACAATTCTCGTCCTTTTAGTTTATACGCATTTATAATACAAAAAAATGTGATGTGACAATTATAGAGAAAAAATAATTTCCTTTATTATAATATTGTATTATATAATGTACAATGTTATGTAATTTTGCTGCATACATAGGCAACTTAACAGAAGCTGTGAGAAAGAGACGAAATGATAATTTTGAAGTTCAATCCATTTTGGAAGTGTCACAGTTTTTAATTGCTAAAAGGCAAAATTCCACAGGAGAATTTTGTTTACATCTTCAGGAAGGAGCATTTGAAGAATAATGGCTTTTAATTTATAGACATTTGTAATTTTTGGTTGTTTATCAAATCGTACCTAAATATTTAGAGATCCAATAAAGATTTTCCAAATCCCTACTTTTAATATGACAATTAGCACTTTCAAATGTTGAAATACATCTCATTTTTCGGATTTTTGGATCCAGTGATTTATTAGTTGTGTTAAACTGATTATAATTTTCTATACCTCGACAGTTGTTTCTTCTTAATTTGCGTTTGGAAGAACCATCCTGCTTTTTGTCTGTCTTCAGTTCCCTCCTTTAATATTTAGTCCATTGGGGAAATCTGTATTTAAATTTTCCCTTTGTCAAGACAAGTAGGTTTATGTTTTTCTACTAAATATGTAAACAAATGTTTCTATTATCTTCCTATAGGTAATTACCACTTCTAATAATATTCTCTTCCGCATTTTCCACAGTACATTGTAGAATGTATTAGGAGTTCTGCATGTTTCAAGATCTGTTTTGAGGAATCTCAATATTATCAACATATGGCAACATTAGAGAGTAATAACAAATTCATCTACTTTTGGAGACAAGAGTGCCCGGTTAACTTAATTGGAATTAGACAACTAAGTGTGAATTATGCAAGGCGCCCTAGACAAAGGGATTGAGTAAAATGGAAGCTTTGGAATAGGGGAGTTGTGAATGTTTCCAAAAGCAGAAAATTTTATGTGTTTCCTTTTGTGATGTAAGTCTACGTAAAATCCTGGTTTTATTAAAACGAAACTCATAAGGTATTTTTGCAGTCCTAAACTCTATAACAGTCAGTCTGATATTCTACTGGTCTGGGTAACAGCATGGGTTATTATACTGTTGATAGTCCCTAAAAACTATAATTATATTATTTCATAATCTACCAAAATTATGTAAATTTTGTATACGTATTTCAGATAATTAATTATGCAAATCTTCACAAAAATCTTCCATTCATTTTTGTGGAGCTGTTAAAATATTGAACAGAAAGACTGAAAAAGGCACAGTGAATTATATGACAGATTTTCGACATGTTCAGTAATTGTATTTTTCTACATTTTCCATTCTATTTTATTTTATTTTCACCGAACTCCATTCAAGGTGAAATTAATCTTGTCAAACATTTACACATAAGATGCAATCATATTTAAAATGTTGAATATATATCTCGCAAAATTATTGGTACTTCCATTTGGAATTATAGGTTCTCTTCTCGCTATTAACTTTAATGCCTTCTGGGTCGTGGCACCGTATAATTTGGTAGATTATATGAGCTTTGTAAACGAAGACACAGTTACGTGAGCCGTAAGTAAATCTTAAATGTATTTCGATTTATATGTCTACCTACTGTATGACATGAGCCATTCTAATTCACCGGAATTTACTTACAAATAGAGAACTATTAAAATATATAAGCATGGAACCAAATATTTTAAAACCTGAAAGTTTCGAAATTGGTGTTATAAATTGTGAGTATTTATAGCATTTATACTGTATATGAATATATTGTTTTGTGTATTACCTAGTTATTTCCAATGCAGATCATTGTTGAAATCATTAATTCTCATGGGAGTGGAAAATTCTATGATTCCTTATGGGAGGCTGGAAATGAATTACTATTTTTGCCTCAGTCACAGCACTGAAACTTTCTTTGTAGAGTTAATTGTGTGTTATTGTGTTTCCAAAAAAACCATCATAACCATTATTTATTTATTATGGAGGGAAAACTGTCAAACTTCGATGCGTTTATTGTGCCTTTTTGCATGTTTATATAAACATAAATCTAAATACACCAGAAAAAAAGAATCTTTCGGTTGAAAATCACTTATATTCTCAATTGAATTCATCTAATATAAAATGTAATTTTTTTAGTAAACTATTTTAATTTTTGATCATATTTGTCTGATTGAGAATGTAAGTTATTTCGACTGAACGTTCGTTATTGATTGACTCATAACACTGCCGGAATCATTATATTAAACCAAATATACAAAATAAAAAAAATTTAAATTGAGATTCCTCCGTTTCAGTAGGTCATAAATTTGCAAATATTTTTTTTTAATTATTCTGTATAATTTTTTTCTTTAAGAATAAAGATTAAATTAAGCGTAGAATTTTAATGAAAATTTAGGATATAGTTCTCAGTTTTCAGTACGTTAAGAATAATACAGATTTTAATTTAAGTTAAAAACGACTCATTGTTGTTTGTGGAATAAGACTAATATTGTTCTATTAGTCACACAGACGCTCCTTCAAATCTGACAGTCAGATAAACATGTTTTCTGTCGCTTATGGTGTATTGAAAACGCTATAATTTGCATTGTAAAATATACCCTTATGAAATTTTTAGTTATTTGACATTGTAAAATATTCTTTCTTTGTGTGTAGTTCGTATTGCATGGATTAGAAGAAGATGGTTAAAGCCAAGTCAGAAAAAGAAAAGTGGTTGAACTGCGCTATTCAGCTATTTTCCAGACATTTTTTTGGTTTTATGTCATCCGTGCAGCAAATTGCAATAAAAATTGGCATGTCGTTTTCTGTTTAAAACCTTTATGAGCAACTGGAAACATATCTGCCGTTTATTATGCTTTCGAACAACCATAAAGTAAGATCATTCGACGTTCCTTGGAAACAATTTAACAAACTCTTGCAGCCGTTATTTGAACCGCGCACTTTACACACAGTAGGTAGTAACAAATCTGCCTGTATCCGGTTTCTCTAGCAATTGTTAATTTGGAGGTCACAAGTGTGGAACAGTGAAAATTATATGCTAATTCGCCGTAGTTACTTGGCAACGGGCTTCAAGACATGTAGAAAAGTCAATAATTTGAGCAAATGTGAGCATGTTTCGGTCGCAGTGTTTAGTAGTAAGTGGTGTGAGAGAAGGGAAAGGCAAGCTTTGAAGTTCGTGCTACAAGCCTTGTGGGATGTGGCACTGTTTCAACTGGTAAAAGGCGACTTACCGAAGGAGAATATTGCTTAAGTTTACAGTGTAGGACAGTTGAAGAATAATGGCTTTTCTGTTACAAAAATTGGTAATTTTTGTTTATTTTTAATTTTTAACTAATTACTTAAAAATCAAATAATGATTGTCCCAATCCCTCCTTTCATTGTTACAATAAGCACTTTCATATTCTGAAACTCGTTTGATTTTAGCATTTTTCGGACCGGGTGATTTATGAAGTGTTAAAATTGATTTAATTTTCTATATATTTTCAATGGTTAGCAATTAAATTTTGTTGGAAAACCTCCTTAATTTTCGACATTCTGAAGTTTTTTTCTCTAACATTTGGTCCAATACAAAATTAGGAATTTCAGCTCTACATTTTGCAAGGCAGGATCAGATATTTGCCTACTACGTAACAAAGAAATGAATTTAACATCTTCCTATATATATATATATATATATATGATATTTCAAATAATTTTCTCTTCTGAATTTTCCTGAATATTTCTGAAAACGTGTCGCGTGTTTTGCAGGTTTCACGAGCTCTTTTGTGAAATTTCGATATTAACAACATATGGAAAAATTAGAGAGTAATATTAAATCATTCTACTAGGTGTCACCAGAGTGAGGGGCTAACTGAACTGGACACTTGGGCACTTAATTCAAATTATACAAAGCGTCCTAGACAAACGGATTGAGGGAAATGATAGCAGTTGGGGGGGCGGTGAATAAATCGAAACGTAGATATTCACAGGTGTTTTATGGTTATATTCTAGGACTAAAAACCTGGTTTTATTAAAAAGAAAATGATAAGGTTTCTTCTCATTTCTACACTATGAATTAGTCGGCCTGATATTCTGCTAGTCTTGGTTACAGCTTGGGTTATGAGAGTGTAGGTATTCGCTAAGATATTATTAATTAAATTGTCTTTAATATAAACTAATTTGATGTGAAACCTTTTTGTAGACAAATAATTTATCGTGATTTCGTCACAAATTTCTTTCCTTTAATATAATTTGTGCTCTCAAAAAGTAAAATACTATGTATCAACACAGAGTATTTTTCTTGAAGTAGAATAAGGGGAATGGATTAATTGAACAGGTAGTTCGGCCATATTAATAGGATAGTATAAAAATATAAATTTTCAGAAATGCGAATACTGCCTGAAAGCGCCTGTGTTTTACTCAGGTCATGTTAGGGCGGCAATAGACATTAGAAGTGCTTTAAATGTGGGAGTTATATTGGGCAGTTGGGAAAGTGGTGAATTTGGAACAAAATCGAAATACTGTGAGCACTCTGTCTAAATAGACAAAGCCAAACAAAGAAATAAAATGAGAACGTGTTTACGTCTGTGCTACAACGTGCCCAAAGCAAGTTACCTTCAAAAACGTTTGTCAGAGAAAACCTGTTAGGAAATATCTCAAAACCTAGCATAATGACACAATATAACAAATTCTTCGATAATTACTAAAAGTTAAAATTGTCATGTTTTGTAATTTTTCGTTTATTACGTCAGAGCGCTCTCAAGTCCTCGCCTGTTCTCGTCATGTAGAAAGAGGCAAAAATAATAGCGCTTTTATAAAAAAAATTAATCCAAATAATTATTTCTAAAGGACAAAAATCACAGCCCTTTTAAAAGTAAATTTTACCTTTCGATATAACCGATTCAGACACATTTATTTTGAGAGACAGCAACAGACATATGTTCAAATTTTATTCAGTTATTAGGTCAGTTAAATTTGAAAGTTAAATACATGCAGGTAGTAAATATTATATTGAATTCGTAACTTAATATATATTTAGGTCATATTTTTAATATGAAATTTTAATGGAATGTAAGAAGCAACTGTGTGAAAGTAGACAAATTTAATAATGAGCGTCGTGGGGAGAATGTTGAATAAATTGCGAGTTTGGTCTCTATAGCTCCTTTTCTTCCTTGTCGGGCTAAGGACTTATCAGCACCGTTCGTGTGTGTGTGTGTGTGTGTGTATATATATATTTATATGTACACACAAATAGAGAAAAGCATTGTATATTCAATTTTTTTGCGTCTCAGGAACATCGAAATATTTAGGGGTACTCAGTAGATGTTTCGCAAATTTAGGAGTTAAAATAAAATTTGAGTGTGAATTACGTAACGTCATATCAGTCATTTAAAATCCGTAGTGTTTAATAGTCACTACAGATTTAAAGTTAAAAAATAAACAAAGTAATTAAGAACAATTCGTAAAGTATTTATGGTTTGAATTTGAAATTGAATTTAGTGTCTCTAATTACTGTTGTATGCCACAATTATCTATACACAGTACGTGCCTGAAAAACAAAAAAACTTATAAAATATAAAATCACCCAATGTGAGCCACGTCTACACAAATTGATTTGTATTCCTAGTTGAATTATCAATTCGTTAATAAATTTCCTCCTTAGGTTTCGTCTACGGAAATGTAGAAAAATTAACCTCGTTCGCTAACCGGAATTCAGTCGGTTCTGATTTTCAGATAACCTACTGATTGCTGGTTTCGTTTTGTTAGTGATTTTCCGCCTGACATCAAACATACTTATTTGTGCACTCGTTTGACACCATGCACGTGAATATAATTTAAATGCTCCTATGGTGTAAGAAATGGAAAGCGCAATTTTTCTCTTTCATAAAGGTGTTTCGTTGGGATTTGTGTAAATTTAGACTCTATTTCTGTGTGGAATATTTAAATATGACCTTAGTGGCAAACATAATTTTTACCAAATGTAATGGCCGTTCATAAGTAAGAATTTGACATAATCTACTGTAGGAAAGAAGTCGTGTCCTTTTCAGGTATACTTTGTAGACTGCCTAAGAAATGTCGGGTAAAATCGTTGTCAGTTTAGCTGTTGTGCAGTTTGTAATTCAAATAATACTACTGCAGCGGTGAACTCTGTATTTCTTCTAACAACTTGCTAATTTTACGTGTGATATTCCGTTCTCTGTTAGTTATAAGAAAGAATTAATTTATTATCATTCTCAACGAATTTGCTTTTTAATTGGGCAATGTATTCAATGCCTGATTAAACAACATATTTCTACATAAATTATAAATTCTTCTTCTAATAAAATATTTAAAAAACACGAGAAATTATTTATTCAGGAACGTTGATTAAATTTTATTTTAATATAATTTTTTATCTGTAGTATATTTGTTATATAATTTGTAATATATATTGCAATAATTTAACATTAACGTTACTTTTATTTTATTAATACAATATCCTTAAAAATACACTTTTATTGAGACTGATACTCATTAATTTTTTATGTATTCTTTAATATTTTGCATGACATGAATCGAACAAGAAGATTTGATATAAGTTTTCTTAAGGTTTCATTGTTTTAAAATAAATAAAACTTTATTTCTCAACGGAACTTGGCGTTTATTTGCTTACGGAATCATTTCCAGCGTTACGTGTTTTAATTAAAGGAAAGGATTTTTCCCCTGCATCGACAGGCGAAATTATCGTCTACTTTTCCCAGACTATGAACGTAAGATTCCTCACATCCGACAATACTGTAATTACATAATATTCTCCAAAGTGAACACCTAATTACTCAGGACCTAACATGACTGTTAACCGCACAACATTAATACCAGCAATAACGCTACACATTATTCCGACCAGAAAGAAATGGACGCGTACCGGCACACAGGCAAGCTTCTGCACATAGTAAGAATTCTGATTAATTACACAAAACTATACTCTGTACAACTTCCTTTCAGGGGTATAACAATCCATCACTCTTATATGTATAAGCATTAATCACATAATAAAACCAGCTCTTCAGGTTATTAGATATTCTGATACCCAAATACGATACAGTTCTTGTAAATGTTAGGCGGTAAAATGTATTCTCGAATTTAATATCTTATAGACGTATCTCTTAATTAATAGTTAATGAAAGAGAAAAGAACTGAAGTTAGTAAATTTATTAAATAAATGGTTATTTTTAAAATGATTGTGTGGTAAAATAAAAAATCCTTTTTACAAATTAAAAAAAAAATATATTGTTTTTATCCTGTTGTTCTGCAGCCAATATCAGGTGTACGCTGCATAATTGTCGAAGTTCGGCATCACACAATTAGACACACACACAAATGCAGACATAAACTAGATACAAACAAGTAAAAACACTCAATCACAGTCAAATGTACACACACAATAAGACACACATAGCCAAACAATTTGGGCACATAAAAATCGACAAACCAATGGGCACACACAATTAGACACCAAAATTAAACAAACACAATTAGACACCAACATTAAACAAACACAATTAGATATAAATATATTTCATACACACAATTATACAAATAAAATTAGATACAAACAATTGGACAAATACAATAAGACACATTCATAATTAAACATACACAATTTGGCACAAACATAAAGACACAAATATATTTCATACATGCAAATATACAAGTAAAATAGAATACACAGTTACTTGAGCTGCTTGTAATTCTGAAATGTATTTTGATTTGTGTGCCTCTCCACTCTATAAAATTAGCCATTCTAATTTACGAGAAATTAAGTAGAAATAGAGAACTGTTAAAAATATAAGCATGGAAGCAAATTTTTGAAATATGAAAGTTTGGAAATTGGTCTTGTAAATTGTACTTATAATGTATATAAATATATTTCTTATATACTACCTAGTTATTTCCAATGCAGATAATTTTTTATATTAATTCTCATGGGAGTGGAAAATTGTACTACTCCTTATGGGGGGGGGCTTGTAAAAAACTATTACTTTTGCCCCAATCACAGTATTGAAACCTTCTTTGTAGAGTTAATTATATGTTATTTTGTGTCCAAAAAACAGTCAAATACTTTATTTTACTTATTATGGATGGGGAAAATTTCAAACTTCCATGCGTTTATTGTGTCTTTCTTGCAGGTTTATATGAACATAAATCTACATACACCAGAAAAAACTATATTCTTTCCGTCGAAAAACACTTATATTCTCAATTGAATGAATAAAATCTAAAATGTAATTTGTTTTAGAAAAATATTTTAATTTTTTTTTTCAGATTTGTCTCTTTGGGAATGTAGGTTGTTTCGACTGGACGTTCTTTATCGATTGAGATATAAGACAGCCGGATTCATTATATTAAACTAAATACACAAAATGAAGAAAATATTTACAAATTAGAAATTAAAAAATTATATTCTTCCCTATCAGTAAGTCAAAAATTTGAACATGAAGAGTTTATATAAATTATTCTGTGTACTTTATTTGTATAAGAAAATAATTCAAATACTTTTAGAAGAAGTTATGAAAGAATGAATAAAGCGTAGAATTTTAATGATAATTTAGAATACAGTTCTCAGTTTTCAGTAAACTAAGAAAAGTACTGCTATTAATTTTACGTTAAAACGGCTCAATTTTGCTTTGAAATGTCACTAATATTGCTCTATTAGTCAAACGGATGCTCCTTTAAATCTGAAAGTCAGTTAAACAAGCTTTGTGTGGCTTAAGTTAATTTGAAAAAAACGCAATAATCTGCATTGTAAAATATACCGTTTTGAAAGTTTTAGTTATTTACATTGTGAAATATTCTTTGTCTATGTGTGGTTTGTATTGCATATAAAAGAAAAAGATGGCTGAAACGAAGTCAGAGAAAGACACGTGTCTGAACTACATTATTCAGCCATTTGCCAGGCATTTCTTTGGTTCCATTTTATCCGTGCAACTGCTAACAGCAAAAGACTGGCACGTCTTCTTCCTTTTAAAAACTTTATGAACAGCTGACAAGATATCTGCCTTTTAGTATGCATTCGAACAACCATAAAGTAAGATAATTTGACGTTCCTTGGAAACAATTTAACAAATTGTTGCAGCCATTATTTGAAATCCGCACTTTACACATAGTAGGTAGTAACAAATCTGCCTGTATCCGGTCTCGTTAGCAATTGTTCATTTGGAGGTCACGAGTGTGGAACAGTGACAATTAAATGTTAATTAGTTGTAGTTCCTTTGCAACAGGCTTCAAATATATAAAAAAGTCAATAATTGGTACAACTGTGAACATGTTTCGGTCGCAGTGTTTAGATGTAAGTGGTGTGAGAGAAAGGAAAGGCAAGCTTTGAAGTTCGTGATAAAAGCCTTGGAGAATATGGCATTTTTTCAGCTGGTAATAGGCGACTTTGCAAACGAGAATATCGCTTACATCTACAGTGCAGATCAGTTGAAGAATAATGAATTTCTTTCACAAAAATTGGTAATTTTGCTTACTTCATTAATTTCTAACTAACTATTTAAAAATCAAATTGGTCAAATAGCTCCTTTTAATACTAAAAAAGCACTTTCATAGTTTGAAACTCATTTGAGTATTAGAATCTTTCGGTGCCGTCGATTTATAACGTGTTAACATTTATTTAATTTTCTATACATTGTCAAGCGTAAGTAATTAATTTTTGTTGGAAAACCTTCTTAATATTCAACATTCTGAATTTTTTTTCTCTATCATTAGTTCCATTACGAAACTCCGTGCTTTAGTCTTACATTTTGCAAGGCAGGTGCAGATATTTGCTTACTAAGTAACTGAAAAATTAATTTAACAACTTTCAATATAATCGTATATGTCATTTCTAATATTCTGAATTTCCCACAGTATTTCTGAACATTTATCGCGGTTTTAGCACGTTTCACGAGATGTTTCATGAGTTCTCGATATTATCAACAGATAGCAAAATTAGAGAGTAATATCAACTCTTTCTACTAGGTGTCACCAGAGTGTAGGGATAACTGAACTGGACACTTGGGAACTTAATCCGAATTATGCAAGACGTCCTAGACAAACGGATTGAGTGAAATGAAAGCATTTGGGGCGGGGGAGCGGTGAATAGATGGAAACGTAGATATTTATTTTCTGGTTATATTCAAGGACTAAAAACCTGGTTTAATTAAAAAGAAAATGTTAAGATATCGTCTCATTTCTACACTATAAAACAGTCCGCCTGATTTTCTGCTAGTCTTGGTTACAGCTTGGGTTATTAGAGTGTTGGTACTCCCTAAGCTATTATTAATTACATTGTTTAATATATTAGTTTTATGTGAAACCTTTTTATAAGCAAATCATTTTATGTGATACCTTTTTGTAGGCAAAGAATTAATTGTGATTTCCTCACAAATTTCTTCCTTCTAACATAAGTTTGGCCCTTAATAAAAGGCAGCACTATATGGAAGTATGGCTGGATAAAATACTATGTATCAACAAACAGTATTTTTCTTGAAGTACAATAAGGGGAATGGATTAATTGAAAAGGTAGGCCGGCTATATTAATAGGAAAATATAAAAAATATAAATTTTTAGGAATGCTGTATATTGACTGAAAGCCCCTGTGTTTTACTCAGGCCAAGTTAGGGCGGCAATAAACATTAGAAGTGCTTTAACTGTGGGAGTTATATTTGGCAGCTGGGAAGATGGGAGATTTGGAACAAAATCGAAATTTTGTGAGCACTATCACTAAATAGACAAAGCCAATCAAAGAAATAAAATGAGAACATGTTTACGTCTGTGCTATAACGTGCCCCAAAAATAAAAATTTTGTCAGGGGAAATCTGTTCGGAAATATCGCAAACCCTAACATAATGACACAATATAAGAAATGATTCTATAATTATTAAAGTTAAATTTGCCATGTTTTGTTAACTGTCGTTTATTACGTCAGAGTGCTCACAATTCCTCGCCTGTTCTCGTCATGTAGAAAGAGGCAAAATATAATAGCGCTTTCATAAAAAAAATCCAAATAATTATTTCTAACAGACAAAAATCACAACATTTGTACAGTTTACCTTTTCTATACAACCGATTCAGATACATTTTTGTTGGGAGACAGCAACAGAGATAGGTACAAATTTTTTTCAGTTATTAGGTCAGTTAAATTTTAAGATTAAATACATGCAGGTATCAAATATTATTTTGAATTCCTAACTTAATAAACAATTAGGTCATATTTTTTATATGAAATGTTAATTGAATGTAAGAAACTGGTGTGTCAAAGGAGACCAACCTAATAATGAGCTTCGTGGGGAGAATTTTGAATAAATCCTGAGTATGATAGCTGTAGATTGTTTCCTTCCTGGTTGGACTAGGGACATATCTGGACCGTTCGCGCGCGCGCGCGCGCGCGCGCGCGCGTGT
>JGI20169J29049_11449372_pt1 | contig 13911 bp, 4 predicted proteins | sample TergutNc150P1_FD_29049 | JGI IMG/M metagenome (IMG submission 29049) | reverse complement strand
CATACATAACCGTCTCCTGCCACTGCAGTGAACATCATAAACAGCCGTTCATCTCATACACAAGCCAGTACATTCCTTTCATCCGTAATTTCAACATGACAAAGACCAACTGTCTGCATTATACAAAGAAAAGAAAAACCGTAGTGCAAGATAATACAGGTAGCACTTGATATCACTGCCCCATGGATTGCACTCATTCGCCAAAACATCAAATTAAATAAGTGAACACAGAGTACACCAACTAACGCAAGATACAATTACCTGTTACTTCTGCTACAATAAACTGCTATTTCCAACAAAATAAGGATAAAAAAAACATAACCACAGCAGTATCCATCCGTGCAACCCAACGATATTTAAGTATATTGATCAGTTTTCTACTGCACGAGCCAGCGCATACCCTAATAACAGTATTCATCCCACATAATTACATCCCCAATTGAAAAAACATAGACAATATAAAAATACTATTTTAATGATATACAACACAACTACTTTTGTGAATTTCTTTTATCTTTTTAACTTTTAAATACTCTACTGTATATATAATCAAGTCTCTGACATGTGTACTTTTATATTGACTGTACCATCTATTGTAAGCTTTTGGGATCCCAGAATGCACTATAAATATTGATACTTTGGATCTGTTCTCCAGAAGGCCTGATGATGACTCAATAGAGTTGAGACATGTTGCCTTAAATGTAATTATATAATAAAATTGTCGTGTTTGACTGGAATTTGTATCTTATATGAATTTGAGAAACACAATGGGATAACTAACTTTAAGTTGTATGGTTGCTGAATGCAGTGATGTCAGTTACTTAAGTTTGTAGTTTTTATTCTGCACCATTGAACACTGTCACCAGTTGCTACAAAAAAGCATCACTCCAGCTGGCTATTTATATAATATTGCTGGAAGCCATGTATAGAATTTCTGCACAAGTTTGTAATAACAGATTTACTTAAGATAAATCTTGGAGTTCAATATAAAAATTTATTTGATCACATCACAATAGCCAAACATCCATTATACTCATGAATTAGGTACTGCATAATGTCAAATTTATTTATGTGTGTTTGTAATGACATTTAAATGTAGGATGTATCTAAAGTGTCTGGACAAATTTCAGGAGTTAGTTCTCCCTACAAAAAATGAGGAAAAATATTTTTATCAATATATGTTTGCAAACACTGAGTTTTCAAGGTACAGGCCGATGTTTGCCTTACCTCAGTCCTTCAGAATTTTGTCTGTTTGGACACTTGAGATCCTAATGCACTAAGCTCCAATTGTAAATGAAGAGAGGCACCATTCACAACCACCCTGGGGCCTTTGAAGGGGTGTGACAGTCAATGATAAGATATGTACCTGCATACCCTGATTCAGGTAGATGTTTTGGACATTTATTATGAATTGTGACTTGCTAAATAATAAGAACTCAACAGTTATTAAATTAGGAACATGCATTGTAAATGCATATTGTCAGTTATAAGTAAAATATTACATAGTTAAGGTATTTATTGTTGACTCTAGTCTTTCATTTAAACTCAGAAACCATTCATTTGCAGACTTATGTTTATATGAACTTTTTTCTGTGTTGTGGTGTGAAAAACTCACTCTTCAAGTTTGCTCAAGCATTTTAGATTTTAGAATGGAAGGAGGGGTAACTGTTCTTCTGTGATACAACACTATGTTACTGTGTTGTGGACATTTTTGAGGAAGTGTAGTGCTGAATTATCTAAGAAGAATGATGTCAGCTTTTGAAGTATGCTTAAGATGTTACTTTGTGACATAAAAATACAAAATACTACAAAGAACACAGAACACTCCATTAGATGCTGGTCAGGAGGATGGTCTGTAAATAAGTAAAGAAAAATTAAAAATATATTCATGTTTCATTGCAAGAATTCAGAACAAAATCATGTAGGTTTTTGTAATAAATAATTTGATGAGGCAGCAAAGTCAACTACTTGGGCAAAGTGACAAATCTAGATAATAGTTATGATGGAATGGAGGGGAGGGTAAATTTGGAAGATTATTGCTGTTGTTCAATCTGTGATATTTTTACATGCATTTGCATCCCCTGTATGTATACATATAGAAACTTGATATCTGCTCAACAGATTTTAAGCTTTATCATCCGGCCTTTAAATCCCAATATACCTGCTGAAACCAGAGTTATTTTTGTTTTAAATGCCAGTGCCTGAACCTGTGTGGGACAACATTGTCCTTTTTGGCCATGAAAAGTTACACAAATGAGCATCCCAATTGGCTGATAAAGGTTAATGAAATTTGATATTGGAGAATTTTAAATGTTATCTGAGAATTTTGTGAAAAGTTATGAACCAGCACAGTCTTCATATAGATACAATACTTCTAATGATCACTGTATATGAAGGCCTGCATGTGTTTCTGCATGCCTGACCACTCACATCCTTGCTTTGCACATGTACTGTTCCTGTCACACTTTGGATCCATACACAAGTTAGGAAAATGAGCCAGACTTTTTATCGATTATGTTATGTGTGCCAAAACTGGAAATTTGGTGCTCCATATAGTGTATGTTCTCCCTCTATCCTAGCATAGTGGTGACATGCACCAGTTTTAGTTCTGTTTTCAGTATCTGGGGAAACTACATACTGAACAAACTTACCTTAATAGTTAACACTGTCTGAACATTTTGTAATGTGTTTACTTCTCTGTGTCTTCTGTAAAGCTAAAGATTAAAATACAGACAACCATAATTTTACCTGTTCTTTTGTATCCGTCCATTCATCCCATCCATGTATGGCACTGCAGCCTCTTCTGGACCCTGGCCTCCCTCAGAAAGTGCCTCCTTTCTTTTGTAAGTGTGCCTGAACTTAATCCTGCTGTGTAGCAGAATCACGCAAACTGAGGATGTCTGAAAATGTGGTGCTGCGGAGATTGTTGAGTGTCAAGAGACAAGAAAGTAAAGAAAATTATATTGTAGAACACTTTCTGGTTTGTACCTTTTATCTTAGATTGCCTAGGATGAGAGGTTGAGGTGGGCTGGACAAGAACATGCATGAATGGAAACAAGAAATGGCTGCAAAATTTTGGTCATTAAACATGAGAATGCCATGATGTGGGTCACGTGGGTGATCTGTAAGTGTCCATGGGAGGATTAGTTTAAAAGGGATCATTGAGAATGGGTCACGTGGGTGATCTGTAAGTGTCCATGGGAGGATTAGTTTAAAAGGGATCATTGAGACATTATAAAGGGTGCATTTGGCACCTGAGTAGAAGTTCCTCAGAATCATATCCAAAAACAGGCTTTGTGAATGCAGTAATCAAATGTCATGTTGCTTAAAATTCAGGCAAGCTTTGTTAGCTGTGAATTTTTCAAGAATGACTTTTCTTCTTTAGTTGCAAATTATGTTCATTTTAAAAATGTTCATAATTTAGTGAAAAAGATAATTTTGTTGTGTGTTTAGTGATTAATTTGTCCCTGCAGAAGTTATGGAAAATTTGTGATGTCCTGTCAGGCAGTTAACCATATCAACATTCCCAGTAGGGTGGACTCTCTCAGGGTCTGAATCATCAAGGTGAACAGTGCCACTCTTAGGTTGTACTGATAAATCCTGTTGGGTTGTTAGGGTAAGTGTTGTTACCCAGGAGCGCCAGAGTCTACCCAAGTCATTATTCCTTACTTGGGGTGGGGGGAGCAGGAAACAAACAGAACTAAATCTCTTCTCATTTGCCTAGCCTTCCACTTCCCTGTGCAGACCATTACCTGGCCTTGTTTTTGAGTCGGAGCATGCTGCACCAACTTTAGTTGAATTTTATGTGACTTTGTTGAAGCATTTTGGTTGGCAACACTTCTCAGTTACCTCTTTCATTAGTCAGTCCATGTAACTGATAGTTCTAGCCAGTGCTCTGCTCTCATGCTGTTGGCTACATTTGGAATATGTGTGTACAGTACACAGCACGTCAATCACAGATGGAGACAGTGACAGTTCTGAAACGTAATTATGAATCCAGTTTATCATAACGTGACTGATTGCCTGAAGAATTCTTCACTGCATTTATTTTCCTTGAAAGTCTGGAATAATTTATGTGAGGTGTGAGCTGGATAAGGCCCTGCAGTTTTTATGCAGAAGGGATCTTTGATACATTTCAGTGCTACAGCACTATGTCAACTGAGCTGTTTGTTTATAGCTGCTGCTACTGAGGGGCTATGCTTTCAACCATTCAGCAGATTTTGAGACTGTCAGAATAATGAAAGAAAAGTTGTGCTACATTGCATATAATGTAGAAACAGAACAGAAGTTAGCTCTGGAGACAACCGTTCTCGTGGAACCATATACGGTAAGTCTTACTGCTTCAAAATATAAAATGGGATGGATGGATGCATATGCACATTCATATGCCCACAGCATGGTGCCCTTTTAACCTGTTTTTCTTTGCTTACAAATGAAAAGTTGGATGAAAATTTAACTTGACCATAACTTCCGTAATGAATTTGACTGTATGTTTCTGACATTGTCATCATTTGGATTTTATTAACCTTTAAGCAGTCTATTTTCGCATATGTGATGACACTTAACCCTTATCCTGCTAATGTGGAGAATATGGTGAGCTCCTAATAATGCCAGCAGATGGCAGATGGGATTTAACTTGGTGTTTAAAGGGTTAAACATACACTCCTATAAACTCATTTTATATATTTAGGCAACAGGGAAATTTACTACATTTTTAAAACATTTGCATAATTTCCGTTTTATTTTCTGTAAAATATTATTAGTTTATAATTTTATCTTCTTCTATTCAAATAATATGTTTTTGATAAACTGTGCACCAAAATTTAAACACCAACCTGGTTATTTAAAGGTTAAAACACAGTGTCTCCCAAACATTGTGTTTAAACCTGTTTCCATCTTCAAAGGTGGGGATGAGAGAGCATTACTGAACTTGGTCCAGGCATAGAGGCTAGCCCTTTCTGACAGGCCCAACATATTAGGAGCCACCATTTCCCTTTCCCACTTGAAATTGGTAATGGATCTGGGCTCTGAAATATGGTTTTTAATAAACCTCGGCTATGGTCAGTGTCCAATACAGGTCAAGTTTTTTGCTTATATACCATCATCAGAATCTTTCAAAGTACCTGGTGTAACATTGAGTGCCCTCATCACATGTGGTATTGGTTTTACAAAATCATCATTTCAGAAGTCACTCATCTGTGCTGGCCTTTATTGTGTTACAGCTGAGTGGTGTGTGTAATGTAAGGTGAATGCTGCACAGAATCAGCGATGGTGTTAAATCCATGTATGCAGATGTTCAACTTAAGAATTACAATTGCAGCAGAGTTCACTCTCTGCAGTGTCATGCTGTGACGCATATTCACTGTCTTCCTTATCTGCTCTTATTTTCTATTCCCCTTTGACTCCAGCTTGTTTTTCATAGCACTGTTGTTTGCATGAGTTGTAATCTGGATGCCTGAATCACTGTGTGTCAATTTGCAGCAGCTTTATAAGGTTTTCCTTGTCCACAATTTTGACACCTTGTACTGTGTTCAACAAAGTGGTTTTTCCGTAGAAAGATAAAAGAATCAACTTGTTCAGGCTCAGGAAAGGATTGAATCTACGTGTAGTTGCATTTATGAATTTGTGGAATTTTGTTTTAATCCACTTCTTATATTTTGTTGAAAGATAAATTATAGGGTGATGAGTTTGGAGGGATATGAAAGATCTCAGGGCCTATTTTGAGCTTTCTGTTGTTACCCATGGTACACTTTGGTACCCTGAAATGTACTTTGTGGGCCAGCAGTTCTGTAGATGAGGGTTTGATCTGCTGTTGGCAGCCTAACAACCCACATGTATGTTGCAGGGTGCTGGCTTTAATTCCCAAACAACATAGCTTGTGCGTAGCCTAGTTTGGCCATTTCTTTATGGCTCTGTTGGGATTTTTTACTTGGACTTTGCTTATTTTTTGTGAAAGTTTGTGTAAAAAATGAAGCCTTAAGCCTGGAGTTTTGCAGATTGCAATGGGAATTTAATTCCCGTTCAAAAGGTTTAACATGTCTAGTCAGCAGGTATACTGATGTGGGATTGAATCATGAATGTGTCTGATCAGTAGGTTTACTGAGGAGGGTTTGAACTACCCTTTAAAAATGGACTTTAATTTTAAGGTGTGGTATGCCTGTCGTGCTTCTAGAATACATAATGGTAGAAGAAATATAGCCCATTATTGCACAGTTTTACTGTAGTAATTATAAATGGCAGCTACATGTTTCAGCTACAAAGTAGCCATTATCAGGCTGTTTATATCAGAAGTATAAAAGGAAATTATATAGCTGAAGTTTACATATAGTTACAAATAATTAGTGGACAAGATCTCGGCCTTTCATACAAAAGTATATATGATTGTTACACATAGAAAAGCATTTACAATATAAAAGGTATTTTTTTTAAATTAAACAATTAGGATATATAATTTTAAAAAAGAAAGTTACAAACTTTGGTAAAAGTCAGTGTTCCAGGCTCGTGGCAGTAAGCAACTTGTATGGGTGATGGTGAGTTGAGTTGGTGAGGTGATATTGTGTGTCTTCTTATATAAGTGATATATTGTGTATTTCATATATGGTATCAGATATTTGATGGTATTAGTATATGAAATGTCTGCCCTAAAGATGATGTATAAGGTGTATTACGGAGATGTATAAAGAAATTATATATTTGTTAACTGCAGTTAGGTTGTCACCTGGTGGCAGTAGTACAGTATACATTTACACACAAACAATACATAGAACAACTCAAATAACAACAGAACTACACAAATAACAACTAATTTGGTAGTGTGGGCCGTGCCTTGTCTTTGCGAGTTTTACCCTGGCATTTGCCTTACAACTGAGGAAAAAGCATGGGAAAACCTCAGTCAGGGTAAGAAAAACCTCAGTCAGGGTAAGAAAAACCTCAAGTCAGGGTAAGAAAAACCTCAGGTCAGGGTAAATATGGATGGGTATGGCAAGGGTAGGTTATAATCTACCAATATACTTATGTTCAAGTAACATTTTATGTAAATCTGTTGAATGCATGATCAAACATAAGTATTCACATTATTTGTATAAGACTTTAGATTCAATCGCTGTTCAGGCACACACACATGTAAATATATATAAAGCCTGATGAAGGCTCCTTTGTAGACAAAACATGTAGCTGCCATTATAACATAATGTAATAAATAGCATGTTGTGAGAAGTAAAACAGACTTTATGCATCTTATCTTAAAAAGTGCAGTAAATATCCTTATTGCCTAAATATATTAAATAAATTTCTAGGGGTGTCATCATGTGTGAATCTGGTATGAAGGATATTTATATTCTTGACCTTACAAATTGCACCTGGATTATAGGACATCTGTAAGATAAAGGATAATTTCTGGATAGTAGGTATGCTTACGAAGGTTTGAACTACTAAACTTTCAGCCTGTGGGCCTATTGATGGAGGTTTGAACTGTAAACCTGTGTGGCCAGAAGGTCTAATGAACTGAAATGAACTGTCAACACGTCATGAACCGCACATTTTGCAGATATTTACAATGTATAACCAACAAATGCACTGTGTATTTAATAATTTAATTGTATCTAACAACTCCTACATGTTTTGTTGCCTCATTGCATCATCATCTGGGAGTTCTTCTGTTATACTAAAGTTAAATGCCAGTTAAAATACATTCTATTAGTACATACACTTAAAGTGTTAAAAGCATGTCGTTACCAAGTAGGTAATATAGTCATTGTTACATGTGGTGTTATAGTAATATAGAATGAGATAATAAAATTAATGTGCTGATTCGTGTGTGGTGACCTTACATACAGTCAATTATAATCAAGTTTATATCCTTTGAGATTCTGAACCTGTACCGAATTGTGTGATTCATTGTAATGCAATGCAATATTTATCCCAGTAGAATTCATATGAATATGTAACCAGGTAAGCTTACCCTGAATTGTGAAGTTCCTAGTGTGAAGGCCTGTTGGTAACTGAGCTGGGAGCAAACACTTGGATTATGTAACACCCACCAACAACAGAGTGTACTGAGTGATGAACAGAAGGTCAACAACCTCAACCCGATTTTTGCGCTAGCCGTCATTACAAGGTGGTACCAAGACCATGTTACATATTGCATTGCATCACATAGAATCATATAATTTATTACGGGTTCAGAATCTCAAAGGATATAAGCTCGATTATAACTGATCATATATTTGGGCACCAGAAATGATCAGAACATTAAGATGTAATTATAATCCAAGTAATCACTTCAAGAACTGTGAACCCTTCTGTTAGTTATGGAAGTTCGTTTTATTATCTCATTTTAGTATTGATTTTATATTACTATGACAGTATATGTAACATCGACTATATTAACTGCTTGGTAATGACATGCTTTTAACACTTAAAGTGAATGCGCTTATGAAATGTATTGTAACTGGCATGTAACTATGGTATAACAGAAGAACTCCCTGAAGATGATGTATTGAGGCAACAAAACATGTAGGAGTTTTTAGATACACTTAAGTATTAAATACATGGTGCATTTGTTGGTTATACGTTGTAAATAAATGTAAACATGTCTGACCAGAAGGCCTACTGGTGACAGGTTGAACTGTAAATATGTCTGGCCAGCAGGTTGAACTCTAAACATATCTGGCCAGAAAGTCTACTGGTGACAGGTTGAACCATAAACATGTCTGGCCAGAAGATCTACTGGTGACAGGTTGAACTGTAAATATGTGTGGCCAGAAGGTCTATTGGTGACAGGTTGAAATGTAAACAAGTCTGGCCAGAAAGTCTACTATCAAGGCTTGAACCATAAACCTCTTCCAATACTTTTGATTAAAATTAACTGAGTAAAACAGGATGTGATCATGTTCTTGGAGCTTACTGTTTTCAAAATTTGGCTATGTTTTATTATGATTTGGAGAAGGATGCAATAATTTTTGTCTGTTGAGACATTGATACTTGAAAAGATGCCACAAGTCTTTGATTTATGGAGTTGTATTTTACTTTTTCTAGCTACCAGATGGGCGTGTAATAAAGGTTGGTGGAGAAAGATTTGAGGCACCTGAAGCTCTGTTTCAGCCACATCTTATAAATGTTGAAGGGCAAGGTAAGTTACTGCATTGTCATACAAAATTATGAGTGTTGGGAATTCATTTATTTAGTGACTCCATCTGTTCTAATACGTTAACCTACATATGCTCTTATATTGCATAATGTCCTCCATCAGCTTTGTAATGTAGTTCAGGTTTGTCACTGGAACTTGTTTGTAGTCTGACTCCAGTACCTATGACATCCATACTGCATTTTTTGCTTAGCAGTGTTAATGTTGTTAGGGTCAAGAGCAGCCCTGCCTTATTGGGTGGGCCCTATTTTTAGGCAAAATGATGCAAACTGTTCTGGAGAGGTGAAAAGTAACATGTTGAAATGGTATGGACATGTATTGTGCGTGGGAGATAACAGATGGCCGAAGCAAATATTGACCTGGTCGTTGGAAGGAAGACAAATGAGATGAAGACCAAAAATGAAGTGGGACATTGAAGTGAAAAGAGTAATGAAGCAGAAGAATCCAATATCTAAAAGATGCAATAACTTGGTAAATATAGCAAAAAGCAACAAAGATCCATTATGTTAGATTAGATTAGATTAGATTTGTGATTGAGTTCGAACCCTTTTGGTCCCTTTGGATGGGGCCCTTGTGCCTCATGATCTGATGTCAAGTCAAGTGAGCCCTGTTCCTTTACTGAAATTCCAAATGGCACCCAGATTTATACTCTTTAACATCCTCTGGGTCTAAGAAAAAGGAATCCAAGTATGCCTGTTTGAGTGAAGCCACAGCTTCTCACTCACATAAAATGTGGACTGAGATTTCCTCCTCTGCTCCACACCTCCTACATAAGGGGCTAGCAATCAGCCCTGTTAAGTAAAGATGTCTTCTCAGGGTGTTATGTCCAGCAAAGAGGCCAGTAACACCCATGGTTGCCACCTCATCCCCTCCAGCACCATAATGGATGAAGAATCAAAACTAAGTACAAAGTGGACCCTGTTGTGTTCCTCCTTGTGCTCATATACTCTCCAGCAGCCGTTATTCAGTCCTTAGTTCAGTCTACAGAGTCACTGAAATTAGGGCTCCGTATCTTTTACAGGGCCCAGAAACCAAGCCACCACTCCTTTATAGGTAGGAAAAGCCTCCAAGCCCACCATTTTAAGCCTAAAAGTCCTCCCATGCCTTAAGAGTTGGTACCTTACTACCCAACCAGTCCCAGGTCTCCCTATCCTGGCATACCACAATGGCAGCTCCTTTTGCTGATAGGTATCGATGAGCCTGGAGGTGAATCCCTTCTTAGGGAGCTCATCCCAAAGCCCACCAATTGCCTGCTGGATGTTGACAAAGTTTTCTTTGGAGACCTGAGTCTCCAGGTAGCCATCACAAACAATGGCCATCTGCAGACCCTCCTGAGCAGCTCTAGCAGAGCTCAGTTGCCCAATATGCGTGGGTCTGTTTGCCTCTCCACCCTCAGGAGTGCCACCGGACAGCCTCTGATGCTTAGCAGGACCCTGTAAAGGCCCCTCACTTACAGTACTGGTCCCACGAGTGAGGGGGTGATTTCAAGCCCACCTAGCAGATTGAATATTCAATCACCAACTACATGAACAATATACACAAATATTTATAATTCAAATTAACGGAAGAGGAAGACAAAAACATGAACTGTTTAGATCTATCCATGCATAGAAACAACAATAACCTACAACTAGGAATTTACAGAAAACCCACACAGACAGACACTATTCTACATTTCACATCCAACCTACCATTAGAAGACAAACTTGTAACATATACATTCTACATAAACAGAATGCTATTAACACCACTCACAGAACAAGCTAGACAACAAGAATGGAAAACTATCTGCACCAAAGCCAGAAATAATGGTTTTTGATTACAGATCATCTATAATTTAAAGAACAAACTGATACTGAAAACACAAAAAATGGAAAATACACTCACACAGACACAAAGAAAGAAATGGATCACATTTACATATCACAGTTTACTCATACACAGAATTACTAACTTGTTCAAAAGTACCGACTTAAACATATCTTTTCGAATGTGTAACACTATATACAACCAGTTATGCAGGACACCACAAAACAAAATAAACTCTAGTGGAATATATAAATTACAATGCAAAATATGTGACAAAGCATATGTTGGCCAGACTGGAAGATCAATAGAAACAAGACACAGTGAACATATAAGATATATCAAAACAAATAACCCTATCTCAGCATATGCATTACACGTTCTCAAAAATATACATGAATATGGAAATTTGGAATAAACTATGCAGTTACTGAACACATGTAGTAAAGATAATGAACTGTTGGGAGTCATTCTACATGCAAATGCTACAACAGCGTAACTTATTGATCGATGAGCAGAAGGTCAATGAACCCAACTCACTATATGCTCTAGCCAACATAATGAAACAACAAGTCACACAACCCGATACCCCTCAATACATGCCAGACTAACTAACACACTAACAACATCAACAAGGGGTAAGTCCATTATTGAGTACATTCAGTATATTCACGATATAATATCTATACATCCATATAGTAACATCCATATTTATTGCAGATTGTAAATGCTGCCACAAATACACATTTCTTACACAAGAGATTATTATGTCAAACAGATTTTATTTAATTGTAAACACAACAAAATATTTTAACATTTTAATAATTTTATGAAATTGTAATTTTAACAGCTGCAGTCTAAGATCTTATGTAACCTAGCAAGGTACAGATGTGAAACTCCCTGATGATGACATGGAAATGTCAAAATATGTGAGAGTATAGATTATATAAAGAGACACTGTTGTGATATATACTGTTATGATATTAATTGTGCGTTTGTTGGTTATAATTAAAAAAATGCTTTTTTATGTGTTTTGTCATATTCCTTTCTGCAGTAGTTACTGTGTTCAGTTCAACTGTCACTTTGATGCTTCTCATTGTATATCTGTGTATTTGATTGTAGGCATTGCAGAATTGGTATTCAACACAATTCAAGCTGCTGACATTGATATGCGAACTGAGCTTTACAAGCATATTGTGTTATCTGGAGGATCGACTATGTACCCTGGATTACCCAGCAGACTGGAGCGTGAAATCAAACAGCTGTACTTGGAGCGAGTTTTGAAGAATGATATAGACAAGCTATCGGTACAGTGCACAGTGACTTGTTATGTTACTTTGGTTTCTTTTACGTTAAAATGTCCACATGTAAAATGTATGTGTGTGTGGTCCATGCTGATGAAGTGAACCTGTTGTTGACTGACATCTTTTCTGGGATGTGGTTAGCTGCTGTATGTCCTAACAGGTGTACCATGTTACCAAGATATTCTGAAGTTTAGTCTCAGACTGTGCTTGTATTTTGCCTTGTCATTAACTGATGCTTTTCTATGATCTTTGACAAGGGAATGTACTTAATTTATAAACCTACTTTGATATTTATAAACCTACTCCAGGGAAGGTGTAAAAATGAAATGTAACTGTTTGGCAACAACAGGACTTGCTGCTAGTTAAGCATAGATGTTAAAGAGGTTATAAAAGGGTTATTGGGACCAAACATAAATAGATGGTAAAGGATTGGGACTTTTGAGCCTTGGCTTTCTTGTGGACTTGTACTCTCTCTGAGCTTTTGACACTAGTGGGAGTTTAACAATCAGAAATACTGCGAAAAAAGAAATTTCTGTTAGTTGCAGTAAGGAAGCTGGTACAGAAAGAAATGCTGAGAAGACTAAGCATGTTGATATCTCACCACCAGAATGGTGTCAGAATTGTAATATACATGTAAAGATTGGTTAGAAGTACCGAAAAAGTGTAGTCATGTATGAGGGAATGACCGAATTACACAGAAGTTAAGAACACATTAAATTCAAGTAATGCTTGCTACCATTCAGTTCAGAAGCTGTTGTCTTGTCTCCTGTGTGTAAATATGAATAGTAGAGCACATAGGACTATGATTTTTGTTCTTTTGTATGAGTCTGAATTTGGTCTCTCACTGTGGGGGGATGGGCAGAAATTGTGGGTACTTGAGAACATGGTGCGAGAGGAGAATATTTACTTGTAAGAGAGAGGAAGTAACAGGACGTTGGAGGAAACTGCATGGTGTGGAACTTCCAATTTCTGACTCCTTACCAGATGAGAAAGTAAATTTCTGGAGTTGAGATGGACAGGGCATGTACCCAACATGGGAGAAGTGAAGATTGAATAAAACATTTGTCAGGAAATGAAGAGAAGAGATTCTGTGGATACTGACACACAAATGAGAGGGCAATATTAAAATAAATTATGAAGGTACAGTTACGAGGCCTGTTCAAAAAGTATACAACGTGATTTTTTTCCGCGGAAACTAATGTAGCACGGGAGGTGTGCTATGGTAGGGAGGTGGAGGGAACCTTCATGTGCATACATGGATTTTTTTCCGCCAGCAGATAGCGTCAGTCGCGTGCAGCCAGCATGTGAGTGAGAGTGTATACACAACGCGTGTCACATTTTTGTTTTCTGCGAAAATGATGGAACGACTCGAGCAGTGGTATTGCATCAAATTTTGCCAGAAGCATGGCAATAGCCAAGTAGAAACCATTCGGAAGATTCAGCAGGTTTTCGGCGATGATGCCATGGGCATCACACAAATTAAGGAGTGGTACAGCTGATTCAAAGATGGCTGCACTTCGGTGGAGAGCGACGCTCATTCTGGGAGGCCCTCAACAAGCCGAAATGACGAGCTCATTGACCAAGTGCAGACTTTGGTCATGCAGGACCGTCGTCTCACTGTCCGAGAACTTGCGGAGGTGATGGGGATAAGCACTG
>JGI20169J29049_11449374_pt1 | contig 13947 bp, 13 predicted proteins | sample TergutNc150P1_FD_29049 | JGI IMG/M metagenome (IMG submission 29049) | reverse complement strand
AACCTTACCACCTTCATGTGCCAATTGTCTTGAAATCTGGGAGCCTCAACCTCCTGGAACCCTCAGGGCCTGTCCAGGCCTGTAATGGGATTGCTTTTATGGGATGAATATTGCTACTCTTCAATTTAGCCTATATTTCCACATACTATTACTACCTAGTGTTAGTATTTATTGACAACTCCAAATATATGTTCTGAACTTCCACTCCACAAACCTCCCATGCAAAAATAAAATGTTAACATGTACGGTTATTTAAACTTACTGCGTTCTAATTACTTCAGTGTCATTAATTGGTGACGCAACTTACCTGGAAATGTTGAAGAAACCAATTTCAGCAAGAATTAAGGACAGAGTTTTTCATCATATAAACATCCTTAACTGGTTGCCACAATACACGAAGCAAGATGCAATTGGAGACATAACCGCAGGAATAACAGTGGGGCTCACAATGATGCCACAGAGCATTGCTTATGCTTCATTAGCTGGCCTTAGTCCACAGGTATGAGTAAGTGCTGTGTTTGTATCACAGCCAAATTATCTCCTCAGCATCACTAACCTTGTGATACTGTGATTACAGAAGAAGAAGCTATGACACTTGAGAAGCTCTGTCAGTGTGTTAATGCCAGTGATAAAAGCATTATTTAAGGCATTAATGTTAAAGACTTTTTATTTTAAGACACAACTGCATTTAGGAATTTTTTCTTTATAAATTATAAAATGGAATAACATCAGAATATCATCAGAGTGAAAAATTAAGAGTCATGGTCATCTTTATCATATTTTATTTCATTATAATGATCACCATCAATTTGTTTCTCATTGCTGTTGTCACTGTCATCATTGTTACCACAATTGCTGCTGCTGTTTGTGTTTCCTTTTTCATGTTCTTGTAACTATTTTACAGTTTGGACTTTATTCAGCATTCCTTGGAAGTTACTTGTATGTTGTGTTTGGAACAATTAAAGAAGTCTCTATTGGACCAACTGCAGTCATGTCATTGTTGACATATGAATTCACACATGGCCTTGGTATAGAATACATAGTTTTACTGACATTTTTAAATGGATGTATTGAACTTATTATGGGCTTACTAAATTTGGGTAAGTAATATTTTACATACCAAAATGAAAAAAGACAGTATCTAAGATTTCTATTGTGAATTACTGATTCCTCATGTTCAACTATGTGAGAAATGGATAAGACTCCTGCAAAGGGTCAGCCTGTTAAAACCACGAGTTTGCTGTTTTATCCTTGACTTACAGACAAAAGTTGGACTTTTAGTGGTACACAATGGATCAGTGTTCTTACTTTGACAGCTTTCTTAGCTTCAAGGACACACGGATGACACCACATGTCATTCAGAATTCTTTATTTTGCCAGAACATAAACTATACAGACTGAATGTCTGATAACACAGTAATGAAGAGATGCTTGGTCCTACAACTGAGCAAGAAACAGGAGAATGAAGAAAAGTAATTATGAGTTCCATCATTTTTACTCATTCACACAATATTGTTAGGATTACCAAATTGAGAGGATTGGCTAGATGAACAATATATTATGCATGAGAGAAATAAGAAGTGCAAACAAAACTTGAGTCTGAAAACTTTAACAAACACCATGTGGGAGATCTGGGCTAGCTAAATCCAGCTCAGTCAGACTACTTGTGACACATCATTTCTTTTTTGTACACAATATTCTTATTACTGTTATGATCATTCTTTTTATTCCAGTTTTGTTACTTATTACTTCAGGTGACAAAAGTTAACTACAGTTATCCTTGCAGATACAGAAATAGAAGATTCTCACCTGTGATATATCCATAAATCACAATCTGACATTAAGAACCCGCTTAATCCAATTCATAACATCATAATTCCCTAAAGTGTATTTTCAGTATTGTTCTCCCAACTCTACTTCCATCTTCCAAGTGATTTCTCCTAATGATGTTTTCTTAAATAATTTTTAAAAGTTACTTGCTGCCTTCTGCATGCTACATGACTAACTTCATAATTAATTGCATTAATGATATATTTAGAAGTGAGTTGATTTAATCACACACATACGTATGAATGAACTGTATAAATGGACAGTGCAAGAAATCTGTTACAACAATATTTCTTTCTTTTGACACAGGATTTATAATAGACTTCATCTCTGCACCAGTTACATCTGGATTTACATCTGCTTATTCCATCATCATCATTGCATCTCAGCTGAAGTCACTGTTTGGTTTGCAAAAATTTAATACAAAAGGATTTATTGACAATATTAGTAAACTCATTACCCACATGCATGAGATCAAGATTTGGGATACCATTTTGGGAGTTTTCTGTATTACATGCCTGCTTATTCTCCGGGTTCGTTTCTGATTTTAATGCTTCTTTAAAATATATTGTACTTTGGCCCATTATAGCAACCTTAACAGCCCCCTTGCCCTGTGGATAAAACATAAATGACAATATTTTGTATGCCACAAAATTCTCCTGGCATAATGAAATACTACTTGCCTACTTGTAATGTGAATAATATGGATTAATAAGAATTTATTACTCAGACTAAATTTCACTGCCTAAATAGTGTGTCAGATTAACAAACCTGCATGTCTAATATAAAACCATAACTCTCACATGAATGCAAAGTGTCTCTGTTCAAAAACAACTAAATTAATGGCACAGAAACTGGAGCAGAAGTGTCTGTGTCAAAATACTGCATGGTGCAATTACTTCATTTTTCCGAATGTAATTTTCATAGTCCCATTCATGATATTGATGTTAACAAGGAGTATGTAAGGCCAGTAATTTATTACTGGCAGAAACAGAAATAAAATGTAAGTCTTCAAAGGGATGCCTTGATCAACATTTGTGGTAAACCTAATTCTTAAGAAATTTTCAGGTATTGAAATAAGAACAGCTGACACAGTACACCTGTTGTTTTTTTTAACATTGGGTAGCGTTAATACCTTTAAGCCAATAAAACAAAGCAGTTACTAAACATACCACCATGTATCACATTTAGCAACTCTGCATTTTTACTGGAGTGCATTCACATTTTGCATATGGTTCTCACAATAAACAAAGATACTTATTCCCTATACAGCATTAACTTGTTTGTTTTCATAAACGAGACAAACTGCGTTTTGTGTGAGGCAGGAACTGAATTCTGAAACATACCACAGAGTGGTTGTAGTCTTATAGAAATCAATCAGCTGGACATAAAAAAAAAATAAACTTTCATTGAACATGTTATCCTGTTTTGTTTCTATGAAATATTCTGAAAACAGAAGTCTTATTTACTTTCTTTTTTCTTTTGTAATTGTTACAGAAAGCACAGGATATTCATATGGGATCTGGAGACCAAAATTTAACCATACATCAAAAGAGGATAAAGAAAAGTTTGTGGTTTTTATCCATTTCTCGCAATGCAATTATAGTGGTTATATCAGCAGTCCTTGCCTATTACTTTGAAACAGCTGGTCCATCTCCATTCATTCTATCAGGTATGCTGAAACAAGGACTGTGAATTCATTCTGTATGATCGTCAGTACGTTTTTTTGATGCTTATTATAAATGGTACATACAGAAACCACTATTTACCTTCACATTGCATGCCTCAGGATGAAAAAGAAAACATTCTGTAACAACATCTGTAAATTACAACTTATTTCACTGTAGCATCCAGATCTTCTGGAATGTGGTGTGTATGAATCGAATATCACTTCCCACTTCAAAGGAACATAGTGCCTTCATCTTTAGGCTTTAGTGGTCCAAGAAAAATATCCACATCCCAACTAACCAAACCAACCAACCAACCAAAAAGCTGACGACAGAGACTTACACGAAGCACATGTCAATGTCTCTTGGTTGTTTACTAATCGCTTCACACGAAACATACTGCTCAGCCATGACACAGGAAATTTGTAATGATAATGGGGATTTTGCTTACACTAATGGACTTACTGCCTTGCCATGAGGCCTTAACACAGTCATAATGAGGGTGTATACTGCAAATGGCAAATGTCCTCTTTGGGGGTATGAAATTTGGTTGGAAGGATGTCAGGGGTTTAAAGCCAGATTGACTACATCACGTTCACCGAGAGCCTGTTTGTCTCAAGGATGGCTTCAAGGGAATGTAAGCTGTAAACTGTCTCTGAATTATGTCCTGCTATTTGCCTTATAAATAAGGAAAATCATGGGAAATCCCAGTAATTCTATCTGACAAGCACTAGGCACAGTTCATGCTGTTGAGCTCACCACATTTGACAGGGAGCCTTGACTAGCTGCTGATTTCCATTCACTGCCTGTTAAGGACTCCGGTGACTTTGATCAGCCCTCATGCAGCAGATGTTCCTTTTAGGAGTGCCGAAATAGGGAACTTGCCACACTGGCTACTTTGACAACCTCAGCCAGTGCTCTGATATGGCCAGTGAAAAAAGAAACCTCCAAATTCTCATAAAAAATAATGTACAAATGTCTGTTAGGTGCAATGTGAAGACAACTTGATAGCACATAGAGCTTCCTGACACAGGTGTACACAGCAGACCTCCAGATAAGGCACACATAGTCTGCCATGGGGTGAATGAGATGCTTATAAAGCAGAACACTGTTTATTAAGGATAGGCCACTTCTGTTTCAAAGAGGACCTGGCATCATACCCAGTCTCTGGGCTGCCTTCTTTGCAACCTGATTTATGTGTGCCAAACAGATCTATTATGTATAAAGGGTCACTTAAACATAATGAGCTGTATCAACCCATGGGACTGGCTCACCAAACGTCTGTACCAGCTGGGGCTTTTGGATGCCACTCACAACATGAACAAAAGCACAACTGGCTGAAACTGACACTTAAGGCTATCAATCAGGGCCTGTGCTTTCTCAGAGTCCAAGAGAATAGCCATTCGGAGAGATGGGGTGTGTTACATATACATGTGGGTGGATGATGACAAAGTGGGTGGTGAACCAGTGGGAGTCATAGTGACTGGCACTAGGAGGGGTCTTGGTGCAACAGCTAGTATGGTTGGTGAAAAGCTATGCAGAAATTACAGGCCTTGGAATCTGCCACACTGCCTGGTTTCCCATTAATGCATAACACCATCGACTACATTCAAAATACACACTTGGCTTCCTGAGGTGGATACGCACAATGTCATCTAATGAAATCATGGCACAGCTTGAAGGAGATATTCTCATGTGGCTGCCTGAGACTGCAGCTGGATTTCGGGCCACTATCGGTCCACTGATCAGGGTAAGACTGTCAGTTTCACATGTTTTCTAACCCCTAGTCTTTGATGCTGAACTCAGCAGCTATATGACTACCCAACTGCCATATGTCACCAGAGCCTACATGCTCTACAGACATAGGCAGGAAACAATTCCATCTGTCTGTGGTTGCATGTTGCTACAGAAACTCAGTATCTAATGGAACAGCCTAGCAAATAGGGCTGTGTTCTTATTGTAGGTGTATCTGCATGTCCATTTCAAGTAAACCTTATCATTTTATTGACATGCATTGCATTGCCACTGCCAAAGATAGTTATTTGCTCTGCCCACTTCTTTTTTGTGTTGTTCTCAAAACGCCACACAAGTATTGTGGAAGGAAATTACATGAAATTACATGAAATCAAAAATTACATGAGCTTGTAAACAAAACACAAAGCTATATGTCCTCTATGTGTAAGATGAAAGTTGTAACTCACAACATTTATGTGTTAATTACATGTCCATGTAACACACGTCATACACACCATATAAAATGTCACTGATATTAATTTATTATTTTAACTTTGATGCATTTTAGGTAAAATTGAGTCAGGGCTTCCATCATTTAGTCTTCCACCTTTCTCAATACAGGAGAACAATTCCACAGTGACATTCCTTGATATGTGTTCAGAACTTGGCCTAGGCATTGTAGTGATTCCTATGGTTGCCATACTGGCTAATGTGGCAATAGCAAAGGCTTTTGGTAAGTATTGGTATATAGTTGCTGGTTTGTATGTTACACTTTTCTGGTCAAGTTCCCATCTTAGAAATCAACTGTATCTTTTCTTTGGAGTATTCATTTGAATGCACATGTAGTGTTTTCTTTCCTTTATTATTGTTTCACATATCTAAAAGGATAATATACTATGACAAATAACTGATAACAACAGAACAGCTAAGCATATGTAAACCAAATATGTGGAAGGAAAAAAATGTAAATTTGCTTACAGTCAAGTCAGATATGATGACAGAGAAGTTCAAAAGATTTGGGTACCAGGTATTACCTTGTCACCTAATTTTCATACTTGCAGATTAACCAGTATGTACTCGTGCAAATGTTTTGTAAGAAACAAGTCCTTGCATCTGCAGTATATTATTTTGATTTGGGAAACATGGAGTTAAGTCCCTTATCATGAAGCTCATTAATCCTGAATCTTTCATGTGAAATTCAATTCTAACCCAACTTGAGATGGGAATTTTATAATTTTTTGTATGATCATTTTGTTCAGTTACTGGACCATCAGTGGATGCAACCCAAGAAATGCTGACTCTTGGTGTATGCAATATCCTTGGATCATGTGTGCAATCTATGCCGACATGCGGAGCGTTAACAAGGAGTGCAGTCAGCAATGCCAGTGGAGCCAGAACTCCCATGGTTGGCCTATATTCAGGCTAGTATCAACCAAATACTGTAGTGTAGTTGGCATTCTTGCTTATTATTCAAGAGGTTCAACTATCCTGGCTGAGGTTTTTCATGATTTTCAGTAAGCCCCTCCCCCAACCCCCCACAAATGATGAGACAGCATTTTGAAGTAAACTATGACTCTCTGGATCCTACCAGTTCAAAATTTATGTGTAGCTAATTTCCCAATCAACATTCTACAGAGAAGAAATCAGTAGCAGAAAAAAAATACATATATATATACATATTTATATATTATGACTACAATTAACAGACAGTAAGAAAGAGCTTTAACCATTCAACAACACTGCCCAAAAAGAAGGGGCTTTAAATTTATAGTACCCTTCTATCCATTCATAAGTGTACAATGCAGCAAGGCCAGAAACATGTGAAGAATTAAAGGTGTGTACACTGCATCAAGACTGGCATTGAAGGGTTAATAATAAGATACAAGTAGACAAAAACTAATTACAGAATTACTATCTCAAATTTGTCTTTTCTGTGAACCCTTATTCTAAACAATTATTAATTTCTTCTTAAGTACAATGTATTCAGCAATGAACATCTTTGTTTTACAACTGAGTTTATTAACTAAATAATATACTGAAACAGAGAATGTTGAAACCCCCTAATTCAAATATCCACTGACAGACTTCTGTTGTGTACTTTTCATGGCTCCATATCACATGCCTATTTATGTCTAATATAAATCCCATCCAATTTTATGTAAGGGGAATAAGACAATTCAAGAAACTGCCATTATTTATCCTACATGTCCACATATCTGTTTTGCTTATGATACATGAACCCTTTTTTCCAGGAACCGTGATCGTCTTAGCACTCAGCTTATTGGCTCCATATTTCTACTACATACCACGTACAACACTAGCAGCTGTGCTTATTGCTGCAGTTTCTTTCATGATAGACTGGAAAATTCTGAATACTTTGTGGAAATGTAACAGTAAGTAAACAACAAAAAGTAATGACTACTCAGCAAAAGTCATGCAAAATAAAAGATAGGAAGTTACAACTGTGGCACATTTCTTTACTCTGTAATCAAACTCTTTGTAGTACATGCAGAAAACATCTGGACAGGTATAACATGTTTTAAAATAAACATAAGGGTTATTTCACTTCTTACAGCAAGCAGTCCTCATTCAGCTTGTAATATTACTGGAATATGGATGAAGTCTATAAAAAGCATCTAGATATCTACTAAAATTAATTATTTAATAGTATTACACCTAATTTACCTCAGTGTTTAATTACTGTATGCTAACATTTATCGTATTATGAAGCTAGTGATACTGCTGATATCACTATGCACAGTCATGAATTCCTTCCTTTGTATTTTGTTAAATATCGCCTGCACTGAAAACATGTTTATTTTAAAGATATTAATTAGATCTGAAGTTATTTTAATGTATGTACCATGCATCTTGTACAGTTTATTATCCAGACCAACAACGGCACAACATATATATTAATAATATTTTATATATCGTAAGCAATCCTACATGTTTAATTGCATCTGCATCATCTGCAGGGAGTCTTAAACTTCTACTGTGCTAAAGTTAGAAAATTTTAAATTTACAACTCAATAAAATTAGTAGATTAAAATGTTCACGTTATCGCTGTTGAATGATAAAATATAATCTATAAAACGTTAATAATTTTAACATGTGGAAGTTGTTTATTTGGTGGCTGCATATGCAATCTGGACAGTCTTGAGGGTGTAATCCCTATGTTGGTGTTTCCTCCAACATAAAGGAAACACCAACAAGACTCATAGGGATTACACCCACAAGAGTGTCCAGATTGCATATGTGGCCATCAAACAAACAACTTCCAAATGTTATAATTAGTAACGTTTTATAGATTGTTTTTTACCATTGAACAATAATCACGTGAACATAGTAATCTACTAATTTTATTGTGTTGTAATTTTAATAATTTGTAACTTTAGCAAAGTAAAGGTTAAGACTCCCTGACGATGATGCAGATGCATTGAAACATGAAGGAGTGCTTACAATATATAAAATATTATTAATTTACATGTTGTGCTGTTGTTGGTCTGGATAATAAATAGATCTAAAGTGTTTTATGTACTGATTTTGTCATAAAATGAAAGGTTTTGAGAGAAATGATAAAGTTTGATTTGTGCTTCATTTTATGTAGCCTTGTATTTATGTCAGACTGTTAAAAGGTAACATCCACCCTACAACATACCACAAAGGAACAGAGGGGGAGTAGAGTTTTGGTTCTACTTTTCTTATAACCTTGGTGCTAGATTGGGGAGGGTGGTCAACCCCATGGCCTGGCTACTTTAACCTAGGGAAAGACCAGGTACCCATTGTGCAGGAGGTCAGTTACAATTAAGTTTATTGTATAATCAATGTAACCTACCAATACCAATTTTCATCAAATACTATTCAGCAGTATCAGAGATCAAACACGTAGACTGATAGATATGACCCCCTCAAACATGCATTTACTTTGTGCAGTTTGCCCAAAGAACACACAATGACGAATTTTTTGTTACCTGTAAGCTCGGGCATTGCTTCTACTAGACTACAGGCATTTCACAATCTGCTGACAAGGCACTACTTTCAGTACAATCAGTCCTATTGTTTAACTAGGCATTAGCATAAACAGTAAATTTTGTCACTTGTATTCTGATTACATCTGAAATTCACAATTTTTGCTGGGATCCTACAACTTTTAGGCCAGTAATTTCTTCTCACTTCCAGTAAACTCCACTGCATATATAATCATTCCAGTATATCATTCACTACTAACAAGGAAAGCATATGGTTTGAGTCCTTGCAAATTCTTTTTAAACTCCTGAGTAAGGCAAAATGGCCAAGCAGTATGACTCCATATTCAGAAATTATAGAACAAATAAACAATGAAATTTCGTTTCTACTAGTCACCAGTGATTTGACATTTACCATTCCAACCATCAGTAGTCCAAGAGTTAAGGCAAGCAAATTCAAGTGTGAAGGTTTATGGCAGTTGGTTATATTATTCTTTTTTCACTCTTTTAACTTACAAATTTCTTTTTTAATTTTGATTACCATTTTATTTTAACATATGCATCAGAAACCTGGATACTAACAAAGAGTGATAGAAAGCAAATAAACATTTTTGAAAGGAAAGTGTATAGAAGAATTTTAGGCCCGGTATATGACAATGAAAAAGAAAATTGAGGAATATTAACCAACAAAGAAATATATGCAATGGTTAAAAAACCCATTATAATAGAGACAATAAGGTTAAATAGATTATGTTGGTTTGGACATGTACACAGAATGGAAGAAAATAGAATTCCCAAAAATGTAGTATATATGAATCTGGAAGCAATAAGGCTGAGAGGTAGACCAAGAAAAAGATGGCAAGATGAAGTGAGGGAGGATGGAAGACTAGTTGGTGAAAAAGGGTGGAAGGAAAGAGTATATAACAGACAGGAATGGAAGAAGCTCCTGAGAACGGCAACGAATCATTGCATTCTGCACATGCCAATGGAATGAATGAATTAAAGAATTTTGCTTATTTCTTTTCAAATGCAATTTTGTAGCACATTCTCATATTATAAGTAAAAATATTTTTGTATGGCAAATTACCTTTGAAGTAATATAAAAGGAAATAAACAAAATAGTAATAAAAACTAAACAATACAAATGCATGAGTTAAATAACTAAAAAAGGAAAAAGGTAACTGATGAGGCTGAAACCTGTAACCTTCCCATTAGAAGCTGCTCACCTTAACCCCTAGCCTAAGGAGGGATGACTTGATCATCACCAAATCAATGGTGACTTGATGAAAAAATTTCAATGTCGATATTCTCAGCTGTTTATGAATATAAGGTTATACCGCTTGGTCAGTTTGCCTTACAGTTTTAAACAGATTGGTGTGGACTCAATTGTGCACTCTCCTTGTAAGTAACATCCATTCAAAATACTAGGATCCCAGTAAGAAGAAACTGTGTGTGCCATGAAATGTTAAATTCTGATAAACAATGCAGTGCTTAGGGATACTGTACTTCAAAATGCCATGTTCTGTTATACCAGCACAAGACAAATGGATTAAACAAAAATATGCTTTTAACTGACCAGTACATTATTTTTATATTTTACAGATCAATTATATGACAAAAATCTTGTACACATACACATTTTACATGATTGGTCTGACTCAGGATAGAGACAGGTAGCAGAATTTTGTGAATGCAGTGATGAACTTTCAGGTTCCATAAACTATGGGGAATTTCTTGACTAGCTGAGGACCAGTTAGGTTCTCAGGGTTATGCTCCATGTAGTTAGTTTTTTTTGTTTCTGAATACTGGATAGCCTTTCCTGGTATGAACCAAACTTACATAAAATATGACGTGTGCTACACTTCTGCTATGCAAATACCTGTTTTTCTTACAGAGAGAGACTTATTCCTGGTGGTGCTAACTTTTGTATCATGCCTGGGTCTTGGAGTAGAAATTGGTTTACTGATAGGTGTCATCGCAAATATGGTTTTCCTGCTCTACCTGTGGGCTCGGCCAAATATCAACATCACTACCAGCAAGGTTAGAAAATATAGACAGGTGACTCTTCTGAGACATGGCTTTACCATTATGTGCCACAGGCTGCTGCCTTTTCTGTTTGGTCCATTGTAGGGATGCAGTGAAGCAACACTACAGACTGAAGGTTGCTGGTCTGCTTGCAATAATTTGCTGACATGTTTCTCAGAGTTGATTACAACTGCATAAGACAAAGGATCCATCATCCTCTTTACAGTCAGGATGCACCAAACACCAAATTTTAAGTTGTGTAGAAGAAGTTTCTATATAGGATGTGATATTCTGTACTCCACCAGCTTGCATTTTGTGTGCCCACGCACCATACAAATAAAATCTGTCAGAAAGTTCAACTCAGAATCAAGCTTGCCACTGCAAAATGGAGATGCCAGTTATACAAATATTAATCATGTGACTGTAGAGGTGTAAGCATCTGCACTTTTGTGAGGTTACAGGCTTTAATAATTTTGTTACAGTTCTTTCGAGACTTTCTTTGTGTTTGACATGGATTACACTAGACTACTTTGTGCTCCATATGAACATGTGAAATTAAGTCTGGTAGGCAGTGTCAGACAAAATCCCAAATTAAGTGTCATGTGATTGAAGTCCCCCACAGAGATGATATTCAGAACCTTGTCAATCACAAACTGCCACGCTGACAGACAGTAAAATAAGGCATCAACATTTAGTACTAATATAAGAACAGTTAGATGATATCAGAGCTTGAAAATTCACATCATAAGCCTCGTGATTTTGAGTGCCTTCCACAAGAAACAGAAATACAGAGAGACCATAACGAACACAACAAAATTACCAAATCTTACAGAATTACAGATACACATTATCTGGCAATACTTATGATTGATGTCTTTAGTCAGTTCAAAACAAAAAATATGATAGTAAGAGGGGGGGGAGGGATGTTGAGTGGAAATACACACACACACAAAATAGATGCTGGAACACAAAAATACACATCTTATGCATAACCTTCTACACCATGATGTACAAGTTCGTGTTCTGTGCATCCTGAATGTAAAAACTATTATGGGTCCTTTGTTTTCTGAAGATACAGTTAGCTCTGACAGCCATGTATGGTACAAACTGCAAGCAGGCCAGTAACCACCACTCTGTGATGTCCCTTTATCTCACTTTGGCTACAGCTAGCTAAGAAGCGTGGTAACTGCACATAGTAAAAAGGCTGCCTCCTGGCATAGTCACCATGTATCTTCCCTGTACTGAGTTCTGAATTTGATGGCACTAACTACACACAGCTACACCACTCTCACTGTGAACTGTCTGTTCATTTCTTGCCCATACACTTGCTATTAGAGACAGTATTAATTTTAAAAATTATAAGAGCTATAATTCAATATTTTCTTAACGCTTTTTAGTGTTAAACTCAAATCTAGTATCATAAACCACATTTTCAGAACACACTCTGAACTGACTGTAAAATTAAAAGTTATTTTAAATTTAAATTTATTTAAATGTTCCTTCTTCAACAATTCTGGGTGAAAATATAAAAGACCTGGTAATACACAGTGCAAATTATATGAATTTCTTCACGGATTATGTTTTGAAGAATGATGAAGTAGGAAAGAGAAAAGATATGAAATAATGTCAGTCATAGGTGTGAGAACTCACAGAGGCTAAGATGACAGCATATGTGCGATCATAAATGCAACATATCATTCCAGTTTGTGGTATTCTGTTCCAGCACAAAGCGAGACAGATGAACAGTAATTGTCTGGTACTCTGATACCCTGTGCTACAGTAAATGATGCTGTTTCCTTAACATTTAGAAAATTTCACTAAACATGTTACTTAGTGAGATGATTATAAAGTACTTTAATATAGGTGATAGTTTTGTTGATTCATGTGCTTAACTACAGTGTGACATCTATTCCTGCCTTCATAATGTCAAAAAATATACCAGTCAGCTGTATGATACCCACTGTTGAACCATATTTAAGTATTTAGTCACACATTATCCTTCCACATATAAAATATAATTTATTCTTTCCCTTTAAAGTCAACTGGGAAGCTGGGACAGCATAGTCAGTATAATGACTAGGATACAGACTGGATAATCTTGGGTTTGAATAGCAGCAGGGGCAAAAGATTTATCTCTTCTCCAAAATGTCCAAACCAACTTTGAGGCATATCCAACTTCCTATTAAAGAGGAACTGGATGCTCATTCCAGCAGCTAAAGTGGCCAGACCATAAAGACCACAATTCAAGAAGGGTGGCAGTATACCTCCACTTCCCCTGTATGCCTTCACAGTGTGTACAGGGAAAAGTTTACCTTTACCTTTACCATCGCCTTTAAAGTCAATTTGCATAAGACATTAATATCTTAAGGCATGCTTTTTCTTCCTGTGAAATTTCTCAAAATAAGAAAAGAACAGTACAGCACCTCATTTGTTGGATCAGTTCTGTCAACATAGATGGTGTATCTTATCTGCATCCTTCATCACTTCATGTTGGTTGGAAAGGTGTTAGTGACAATCCTTGCCTATGAATAGCTAGAAGTGTTTTCACTGGTTTCTAGAATCAGCTCCTACAATTTTATAAACCACACAGTATCAAACATTACTCACAAATGGCAGCAGAACTGCAAGCAATCCTTCACGTGTTGAGTAAAAGTTCACTTACAGTTGCCATGAAATGAGAGTATATATATATATATATATATATATATATATATATATATATATAT
>JGI20169J29049_11449375_pt1 | contig 13969 bp, 12 predicted proteins | sample TergutNc150P1_FD_29049 | JGI IMG/M metagenome (IMG submission 29049) | reverse complement strand
AGATCCAATCCTGGGTAGATAACCAGCATATGGTAATCTGGAGGAATCTTATCAGTAATCACAGACAGGCTCAAAAGAAGATTTTGGGCCCTAGTCCAACTCTTTAATACCAGATTTCTGTCGTTTAACAGGACACAATCCAGGGTTGTTACTGGTCTCCTTACTGGACCTAACATCCTGAAGAGACATCGACACTTAATGGGGCTGAGTTGCAGCCTCATATGTACAAGGTGTGGAGCAGAGGAAGAAACCTCAATCCACGTCTTCTGCGAGTGTGACGCTTTGGCTTTTCACTCAGATGCATATGTGGGTTCCTTCTTTTTGGATCCAGAGGATGTTAAGAGCATAGGTCTAGGGCCATCTGAAACTTTAGCAAAGGAAAAGGGATCTCTTAACTTGACATCAAATTACAGGGCACAAAGGGCCTATCTAAAGGCCTAGGTGCATCAGGACTGAAAGGGCTCACTCAAACCCAATTATCACTCATTACTCATTACTCAATGAGCTCTGCACATATCACTTGTGAAGTGCTCAGGTAAATCGCTATGATCCCTTGTTGAGATATGGAATTACCAGAAGACCACCACACAATTAACTAATGCGCAAGAATAAATTTAAAATAATAGTAATACAAAATACGTATTTATGAACATGCAAACTTAAGAGCACAAGTTCCAATTATAAATAAAACACAAGAAGAGCACAAATGCACAAAAACAAAACACCAAACAAAACAAAACAAAACAAAATAATATGGCTGCAGGAATTACTGGGGCCAAAACCCTAAACCATCAATAACATAGATAAGTTGTTTACATAATGCCACAGATTTGCACACAATCTGTTTGAATAAAGTAATGCATTTTCTAAATACACTGCTATCTCTGCACACAAAGCTAACAGCCAAATCAAACCTAACAAACAGACAGTTTTACAGTAAAGATGCAGGCGTTTCTGAAATTATGAGGGAGAACTTGAATAACAGTAATAACCAAAAGAAACAAAAAGGGATAATTAGAATAATAATGAATGCTAGAAACAGAGATTCTTGTCGTCAGTTATTCAAGAATCTAAAAATTTTACATTAAAATCACAATATATTTTTTCCCTTTTATTATTTGTTGCTGAAAATACAGATTTATATGAAATGAATTCAGAAATTCATAACATTAACACTAGATTTAGTTCTGACTTACATACTCCAACTGCAAACTTAACAACTTTCCAAAAAGGTCCCTTTTATTTTGAAATTAAAGTTTTTAACCACCTTCCTGCTAGCATCAAAAAGACATCTCATGACATAAACCAATTCAGATCTGTTTTAAAAAGTTTCCTTCTTATAAATTCATTTTACTTGGAGGGATATTTTGCTTGGAATTCCAATAGAGATCTTGGCTTAGTGTAACCATTTTAAAAGTAAACATTTAAATATTTTTACATGTAATATAACTCAATTCTATTCTATATTACTTTTAATTTGAATTTTTAACTCTTAGGTATATTTATATAAATACAAATAAATCTATATGTAGTGGCAAACAACTTCCAATAGGTATTTAAATTTTGTATTGTTATTTACTATATTGTGTTGTGTAGATGACTATATATTACAAGATGTGTTGTAAATTGTAATCTGTAATTGACGTGTCCAATGTCACATATGTGACTGAACGGATGAACAAATAAACCAAAGAAACATGAAAACATTTTAAACCTGAATAAGCAGGAATGAAAAATAATGCATCAAGACAAAGTCTTCTGTCATGCAGGGTACGAAACTTTAAAAATTTCATTAACTTCCTTAACTTCCTCATAAGTGACATGGTCATTAGGAAAGAAAAGTTTTTAAATAGGGCTTCCACTGTATGTGCTCCAGGTTTTTGGCATGAATAGACATTTTAGAGTTCCACACAACTGAGACATCCTCATGTTTGGGTCTAACTACTGTTACATAGAATGTTAGTAAGCTGTCAATGATGGACAAGGAATAGGTTATAGCTCATATTAAACTAGCATCCCTATGGACCAGGAGAAAATGTAGTCTACATGAGTGTGGAAATGCACCTCTGAACACACTGTACACTAAGGTCTTTAACAGTGTCTGTACATATTACAGAGGAGTCACACACATTATAAGCATAACCCAGAATATTTGTTTTTTCTATTAAAGGCAGTAACCCTAGTTTTACTGATGTTTAATCTCATGAAGTGAGCCATACACCAATCTTATATATATTCAATATCAGAATGCAGCAGACTGCCATTGTCCGAAGAGCGTATGACATGAAAAATTTTAATGTCATCAGAAAATAATAGGTATTTACAATACTTCAGAACATTACAAAGGTTGTTAGTGAATAAATTAAGCAGCAAAGGACCTATCAGAGATTCTTGTACGATTCCCAAAAGAACTTAGAAAGGTAATGAAAAGGTGTGTAAAAAGCAGACAAACAAGGACAGACAATAGCCAATTAGTAAGGTAACTACGAAACAAATTCACAAAACCATCAGAGAGCCCATGCACACAAGATTTGTGGAGTAAAATATCATGCCAGACATGTTCAAATGCATTATTACGATCAAAATAAACAGAATCAACTTGACATTCAAAACTAATCACAGGAGAAATAAAATCAACACAGGCTACCAAATTAGTTGTGGATTTGGCTTTGGAGAACCAAGATGACTGGGATTCAATTTATGTGTAAAATAATATGACATGTGATCATGTCTAAGAAATTCAAAAACCTTGGAAAAGCTGACAATGACAACAATAAATCTACTAACACCATGGTGAAAAGTTGACAATCTTTCAGGAATTCAAGAAATTTCCACCCTTTTATGGAACCTAAAATTTCATAACCATATTCAGAAAAGCCCATATCATTGGACTTATTCTGGGCCAGCTCCCCCTCCCACTTACACGATAACAAAAATAAAGAAATATATCCAACTTACCTAAATAAATACCTGCACGCTTCCCATATTCAGGAAAATGTTCATTGAGTTTGTTATTATACTGCATGGGATATGATTCTGAATTCAGATACCACATAGGGTCAAACTTCTGCTCCACTTTAAGAACAAACCACACATTCAAGGTGAACACAAGTAATGTACCAACAAGAATGCACACCTGTAATCAAGGAAACACTCAAATTCATCATTGTAAGAATTAGCTGCTTGCAGCAGTGTGACCTACAGCAAAACATACCGTGAGTGCTTTATGACTTAATCCTTTGAAATCAAAGTAATATTCGTCCAAGACACTTGCATAGGAAAGGAGAACATAATCCTTACCCATATAGAATTTCTTCATTTTACAGCCACAGATAAAGCACACGCCTGTTCCGACTTCACAGCCATCTTCTGAACTGTCTCCCATACCTCTACACACTCATTTATTTTTCATCAAATGTAAATTTTTAAGTCTTTGTTCATTATTTTTTGCAATCATTCTCTGATTTGATGCACAAATATTTTGCTCCTTCCCTGTACCTTTGTCTTTCTCATTTGCATTGCTGTTATGTTTCTGGGGTTCAAATTCCAGTAGACGCAAGGAATTTTTTCTTCTCAAAAACCATCCAGATTGGCTTTGGCTCTTCAATGGGTACTGGGGTTTTGAGAAGGTAAAGCAGCTGGTGCATGAAGTAGACTATTCATCTCCACCTAGTGCCAACATTACAAATGGGTGCAGCTATATCTCTTCTCCTCTTACATGCCTCACCACATTGACAATGACAATTTTAATATGTTACATGATGTTTCTTATTAACTTGATCTTCCTACATTGCACTAGCAATGGTTTTCTTCTCAACCAAGTGTCACTGCAGTGGACCCCTTGTTTAAAATTCATCTACAGGGTGCTAAAGCATTCACTTCTGTTAAACCTTGGAAAGTGCCATCAGTTCATGGAAGTTCAAGCACGATTCTTTCTTTACTTTCATTCTAATTTTCTGTTTATTACACAGTTCCTCGGTACTGATGAACTTTATTATAACAGAATCACAACAGTGTAATTACCTGACAAATGAAACTGTCGAACTTCTTCTGTAAATGAATTCAAATTAATTATTTTTCTATGGGTTGGTTTTTTCCCTTAAAAGCAATTTTTTTTATTCATGATATTCACATATTATGTTGTTCATAAAGGTTTTGTAGGGTGAAAAGATACTGCTGTACATATTCCTCTAATTTATGAATTATCACTTAACCTCAGTAGAGGATTCAGTACTTGTAAGAAAGTTTTTATACACAGAAACATCTTGGTTTGCTCATTTTTATTTTCTTAAAATCCTGTTCCAATAAACATTATGAGGAACAGATAACTCGACAATTAATGTTCTGTATCTTCAAAAATTATTGTGACCCAGACCTACACTTATTTTTGTGTGTGTGTTTAACACTACACTGGACAGCAACAATACACACATATGGAAACTTTACTCAAAACTCAATGAGATAATAAAAAATACAGCCTTATGAAAAATTACACTGATTGAATAATAAATACACAGAATAATATTAATCAAGCCAATAACAAATATCTCATTGCAAACAGAAGAATTCTTAGAAAAGAATAAATAAACATCATGTACAAAAGATACCATCATGGCAGACCTTTGAAGAGACTTCTGGATACGTGAGACCAGAACGGGTCAACAAGTGGCCCAATTCCATGGCAGATATATGATGATGATGATGATGACAAAAGATACCACATATGTTTAGATGCAGGTGAAAACATGTTAAAACAAAGCAATAAAGTTACCCTTTTCTGAGATATACTTATTTCAGCACAGTGTTTAAAGTAATTTGGGGATAAAATTACTATAATATTTAACTTGTATTATACGTAGTATTATTGACACCTAAGTAAATATGCGTCCTTGCCTTGCTCAGGTTCTTCTCAGATGAACCATTCTGAAATAAATGTGGCTTATTTCTAATACTTTTAATCAGCATGAAGTGACCACTGTTCTCACAGTGACAAGTGTCTGGTGAGGATTCAGGTCTTCTGGGTTGTGACCCTGTGTTGCTGGGTTAGTGTTTTGTGAGATACCAAAAACTACAGTTTCCTCATCTTCAAGGGTTGAAAGGGCCAAGACATGTTGGGGAAAAGGTGGACAGACAGGCATACCTCTACTAACACTCTAAGTAGTTCCAGAAAAACAGACTGCTAGGTGAAATTATGCAAGCCCTCAGAAAAAACTGCAACAGTGTAACATTTCTGTGCAAAGTGGGAAACAGAGGGCACATAGTTGTCAAGAACACTATAGCAAATCAGTGCTAAGTAATACGCACTACAGTGGTGAATGCCTCTACATAGAAATGTTGGTCCAGTTCCTGAAGGCTATGAGAGAATGGTAAGACAACTGGGGGAAGCATGGATGATGTGCAGTGGTGGTCAATTCTATGAGCAGATTATAGAATCACTGCTATTGTTATGCTTGTTAAGTTCTACATAAATAGTTCAAGGAAATGACATTAGAAATATCAAACCATAAGCACACTCTGCTGGGTTCAACACATGGATGGCAATTCTTGAGATTTGGCCCCAGTGAATGGAAAGGTGGAGATGTTCTTGACCACCACAACAGCGTTCACTAGAACATCCAACTCACTATGGAGATGGAGAAAAACAGCCACTTTCCCTTCCTAGAAACTCATATTTACAGAGACAGGAGAGCTCACATAGCCATAAGGATTACCATAAGCCCACTCAGACTAACTTAAATCTAAACTCTGGACCATATCACGATCCTTCCAACAAGCAACCATCCTCCCTACTTTACTGCACACGATTAGAACCTTGTATGACTAAGACACTCTACATGATGAGCTGATGTTGCCCAAGTCCACTTTCAGGGATAAAAGATAGAGTGAGAAGCAGGTACAGCAGGCCCGTAACTTACGGGCAGGACCTTCTAGGCCCAGTGAGAAACCAACCTTAGTCACCTTCTTGCCATTATCCAGACCTCCTTCAACCACATTAGCAGGAAGCTTGCTGTCCAGGCACAGCAACGAAAGTGTTGGCCTTAGCTTGGAATGTCTCCAGCTTCCTGCATCCTGTGAGGAAAACTTGGGGCTGAAAACCCTGAACGTGTGGTATGAACAGGTCTGCATTGGACGGACTCACCTTCCACTGACAGCAGTGCAAGAGACCATCACCAGCACATTTAGCCTGGACAAGTCAACAAGCTAATGGTGTCAGAGCACCGAGTCAACTATGTACATCAAATGCAACAACAGGACACCAAAATCCTCAACACCAGATCCTGCTACAAAGATCAAATCATTGCAGAGATGAGTGGAATGGAACAAAATAAACAGGAAGGATGGCACAGACTTCAGCATGTCATGGGAATCTCTCAGTCACTCCCTCAGAGTGTAGGACGCCTCCTTAGGAAGGCTGAAATCCTCAGGAACAACCTTCCAATAGCTCCATTGCTGTACGCTCGTAAGCCTTCTCCTATCTCTCAGTTCACATCCCAAACCCCCAGTGCCCTCAAGAAAACTTCAGGGTGTCCACGGGGCCTGACACCCACCTTTATCCCCATGTCCTCCTGGCCAATGCTTATTCTGGTCCTTTTCAAAGCCCTTATTGCTTCAACTCTCCCTACTCCTCACATCGCTTCTTCACCTCTTTTCACATGTCTGGACAGCATCCTATACATCCCCCACCCTCCAGTGCTCCTGGGAGGATACAGCATGGTGTCCTCACATGCCACCCCCTTCTCCATCCACCACCAACCCTCAGTAATTTTTAGGGTCCTTAAAATTTACATCCACCTGCTCCCCAGCTTGGTTCCCAGTCGACATCCAGCTACACAGTGCTCTTCACAGCCCCCATACACCACCATGCTCTGCCCATGATTCCCCCAATTTTCTGAGCATTCTTGTCTGGTATTTGCCAACAAGAACAGAGCTATAAGTCTCCATCTATTTTCCCACATTTACCATTCTCATTGGACTCCAAAACTGCTGAGAATGATGTTACCATAAAGTTTCAAACTGTTAGGAAACACTCACCCAACAAGACAATGTGACATCTTAGAAGACCTCAATCCTCAATGCTGTGGAAACCTGAAACCTTGCAAAATTATTAGTGCAACAGAATCCCTGTACATAATAAAAAGTTACAATTATCTGCTGCCAGTATCTTTTTTGATCAACCATCATGTGTACCACATGCATTCTCAATGAAACAAGGCCCAAGATGTTATGTTCACTTATACTCTCGATAATGGTGGTGGTGGTGGTGATCATCACCATCATCATGGTCATGATACTTCTGCATTCACGGCAGGTCAATATATAGTACTGCCATACCAACAGCCTCAGTTACTCTTATGCTTTAATGTCTGGAAGAATTCAAGCCTAGCATAGCCATTGATGGCTGGGGTTCCATCATTTTCAATGCCAATTTCTGTGCCTGCTGATATCATCCATTTATGTCCTACACTTTAAGGTTAAGAACTTCAAATAAAACATACATGCTTAAGTTCCTCAAGTTTCAAGAAAATCCACCTACTTTTAATGCAAATTAGATTATAATCCTTTTTAAGTTTTTTCATTTTCTTAGTTTCAGATTCTGAATCTCTGTAAGTAGGGACACTGTACTAGAAGATGACACAAAAACTACATGTCATTGTATTCTGTCAGAAGTTGTTTAAGTTTCAATCTTATACTGATATTAAGGTGTCACAGTTGTATGGGCGTATCTGGTTGCTGACATGAATGTGTTCATACACAATCAGTGAGAGAGGAAAGGAACACACAGGCATTTCCTGAATTGGTTAGTGCAATATGAGATCAAAAGCAAATGGCCTTTATTCTGCTGTAAGGGTTTCTATGTAATTTTTGTGAACGTGGTATCACACTTACGTCTGTCTTCAACACAAAAGTTCAGCCTATTCCTTGTCAGAGCAGTAACATACGACAGGTCAGGAAATACAGACTTGAATGAGTCACGTTGGAGACTTAAAGAATATTTGGTCTGTTGTGTGGCAAGTTGTACTGAATTGCATTTAGTATGGCTACAAAGAGAAAACTTACAGAACAAAACATCATAGAACTGATAATGAATCTGACTCTGATGCACACTTATCGGAAGACAGACACTTCTCCTCAAGAATGACCGTAACATAGGCAACATTACCAACACAAACTGCACAGAGTGGGCTGACAATACACACAGCTGACCAGCTGTACCTGTGGTCCACAGGTTAAGATAAACAGACACAATTCACATTACTGACAACTTCACCACACTTAGCACTTTTATGTTCTTATTTTTTGAAATTATACAACTGTTGATGGAAAAGACAAACAGAGTACATAAATTGAACACATTGGATGAAGGAAAATCCCCACTGCCTGAGTGATTGTTCAAAAAACGTATTTGTTTATGGCAGTTACTGTGCAGGTGGAACATGATCAGAGTGATACTTTAAAAAGGGACTGGTACACACAGGGACAGGTCTACATACCCTTTTACAGGAACATTATGAGACAAAATAGTTTCTTTCATATACAAATCTTCCTGAATTTTTGTGACAACAAAAAAGACCCTAGTAAGATAAATGACAGCTGTGACCAACTCTGTGAGATGAGAAATATACATCTAACATGTTCAATGATTCATATGCTACATATTACAGCCCACATGAATATATAACATTTGATGAACTTGCTGTGTTATTCAAAGTTAGAGTCATGTTTGACCAGCACATATTCAAGAAACACAAAAGACTTGGGATCAGAATAATTTGGGTGATCAAATCAAGAAGATGGGCTGGACACATAACACATATGGGGGAGGAGAGGTGCAGAGAGGATTTTGGTGGGAAAACCTGAGAGAAAGAAATGAGGAAATGAAGAAATACCCAGGAGTGGATGGGAGAATAATATTAAAAATTCATCTTCAGGAAGTGGGTGGGATGGGGCATGGATTGGATTGCTATGACTCAGAAAAGGGACGGGTGGTGATTTCTTATGGATGCAGTAATGAACCGCTCAGGTCCATAAAATGAGGGGAATCTGACTAGCTGAGAACCTAGTAGCTTCTCAAGAAGAACTCTGGTCCCTGGAGTTAGTTAATTAGTTAGTCACTTAGTTAGTTAAGAGTTCACATACTGTGTGATTCTAAGGGCTTTACATACAATATGATTATGTGCTTAGGCAAAGACAAGCAACATGCGAGTCCTTCAATGACAGTTACTCATGCATCTGTAGCCAGATCTACTTCAAAGGCTCAAAAATGTGGGATAAAAACAATACATGAACAAAATTTTTATTATCTCCAGCATTATTTAACAAGTGATGTAATAAGACAATACAATATTTTGGGACTGTTAGACCAAACATAAAAGGGATTCCAAAGAATTTTCACAGGAAATGAAACTGAAGTGTGGGGGCATAAAGACTAAGGTAAGTAGTAACTTCACAGCCATAGTGTGGAGAGAAAAGCGAAATGTAAACATACTCACAAACATGCATTCTCCACCAGCACGAGGTAATTTCTGTGACCAGCATGGAAAAGCTCTGAAACTGACCATAGCACAAGACTTTGTAACAGACACATGACGTATGTGGACAAATCTTACTGCATGATGGACTATTCCATTAGCAGACAGACCAGGAATTAGACAAAGAAGTTATTTTTCCATCTTAAGGACTCTAACGTTCTCAACACTTTTTTTTTTATCATTTTTGCCTCTTGTAGTTCAAAATGATCAAACTTATTCTTCAGATTGACACTGGAGAGAAACCTAATACAAGAGGTGAGAAAGATGCCTCACCCCATATCACCAGACAACGAAGACAAGCCCTATCCACCAACAAACTAAAAAAGACTTGACATAAGACACAACAAAGACTGGCCTTGGAATGTAAGAGAATTCAGTGCCATGTGTATTCTGCTGAAAACAGAACCACCAACAAAATTCAAGTGCCCAGAATGCAATGTTGGTTTGTTTGTTTTGACATATATCACACCCAAGTACAGTTCTGGGGTCAAACTGACACTAGGCAGAGAAGTGGAACACACAAATGTAAGTTGATGTTACCACTGTAACTAATGATCTGGTACTTTTCAGTAGCATTTTACTGAGAAAAAAGTGGAAGTGAAGGGAGTGTGGATTTTAAAGGCAGCTTCATGGATAAACAGAAACGTGGGAGAAGGGCTTTTGTGCATGTATTTGCTTACAGGTGTTAGTACAAAAATACTCTCATTAGTGAAAATTTTAACTAGAGTTAAATTTCAAACAATCTTTTATACTTATACAAGCCTTTTGGAGAAAGAATGTGAAAAAGAGACCTGCATTTAGAAATACAGAAAAGTTTAGGAACATTGTGGCACTGCAGGATACTGTTTTCCCTTTCAAGCTAGGAGGACATTTCATTTAATGGTACAGTGATTTCCTGATCAGCTGTCAGAGCTTAACAAGATACAGACCTATTTCTCATCAAGTCCACTATAAATGGTGCTGCCAAATTTCAGTAGCTTTCATTCTGAGCCACATTATGAGACATGCACTATCACTGTGTAGAAATCTGATGATAACCATATGCATGCCCTAACATACCCACCTTCACAGGAGTCATCATCATCACAGGGCCAACATACTTGTTGAACACAATTTTCTGTATGTTCTGTTGGCTGCACTCATTTGGCTTCCAGTTCCTGTGTACTGTACATATACAGCCATCTCTTCTGTTCTGCAGTCTCCTCTCATCAATTGCTAAGCAGCTCACAAAGAAGAGAATCTCAAACACATAAAGGAAAAAGATACCAGTTGCTGCAAACATGCAGAATGACCTCAGGAATGGCATGATCTGCAACATAAGTCAATATTGCAAATCTTGTTGGCTTTGATCCAGTTCAATCTGAGCATCACAGAAAAGAAGAGCTCCACTCAATATAAATCATGCAACATATAGAGTAGACCTGAATAAAAAATTTCACAGTATCTTCTGCCTATTTAGAGATGACGTTATTCCTCATGAAAAATTGATCCCCTTTCCCCTATTATAATTCACCCAAATACCATAACAACTTTGTTCAGCCCTATCCTCAAGATGGAAGTTGCATCTTCCTTTAAAAGACTGGTGCCTACCAACAAGACCGCACAGTAATATAACCACCAAAACCACAATATGATCTTTACAACCATAATAACACACATTTCTTATAAAAATATAGTTCTTCATACACTACTAGGGGGACAAAACTCCTGGATTACTGACTAGACTTACAATTTGGGAGCACAAATTGCATGTTATTAAAACCCCCCTCATACAGTTCCATCTGGGACATGGATGTCTTGGAAGAAGTTCTAGAATACATCTCTTTCAATCAAGCAGAAAGTCTGTTGCAGCAAGTTGACACCCTGTGCACTGCTGAAACAGGAATTTCTCCAAACACTGAGAGAAACAATGATACATAGATGATGTCTAAAAAATATGGCTGGCCTGGCCAAGTAACAATGTCAAGCTTTGCCACTTCCTGTTGGAGGAGGATGGAGCAATGTACACAGCACTGATAGGGAACAGCACCCACATGTGTGGCCATGTGACATCTAATATTCTGCACAGATGTCCGTGATTTTCACGAAGTCAACTTGCGCTTGGAAGGCGGATCAAACACAGGAACACTATGTCCCATCACTGGTGATGATGTTATGTTGTGCAAAAGTCATAGAGTGTACTTACACAAACCTAGATAGTATAGCCTGCTACACACCTAGTCTATACGGTATAGCCTATTGCTCCTAGGCTACAAACCTGTACAGCATAGTACTGTACTGAATACCGTAGGCAATTGTAATTATAATATATTATAATATTATGGGACCACCATTGCATATGTGGTCCGTCATTGACCAAAACGTCGTTATGTGGCGCATGACTGTATAATGCACTCTCCTTCACAATCTTATTCTATTCTGTATGTGTTGTTGGATATTTCTTCTGAACATCACCTATCAGTAACACCTCTCCAATCTGGAATGCATGATGCCACTTAAACACAATACTGTGGCCAAGGCTCTGGTAACCATACACTTGCACATGCATATCTGATATTCCTGAAGGGATTCTTCCCTACCACTGATGGAACTTGATGTTTGCCCATTGTTTCAGCTTTGACACTACAAATTTTGATTGACTCCTATGTAACAAGCATTGCAACATTACTGAATTTTTTCAAGTACCATTATCTCAACAAAATGGCTGTATGACAAGGCTACTAACATGACATTACCCACAAATATTCTGCTACACAAAGCAACAGTGTCTCACCAAAATGAATCCAGGAACTTTCTCACTACAGTAGTATAATGAAATTGAAAACTGTACCCCATTAATTGGCAGATAAGGTATAATTGAAACATAAACTACAGTGGACTACAACAAATTAATATCTGGCATCATCAACCACTTTCACAGTCGAGCGTCAATTGGAAATGTGATATTCTCATGTCCGTGAGAAAAGTAGTGTATGATCTACACAGCAATGTACTTACTGTTGAAGTTCCAATTGCAAATGCAAGTATGTCAGTCAATGATGTAATTGTTATTGAGACACCTGATTGCTGAAGAGCTCGACCTAATCTCTCTGGAACACCTGTGGCTTTGTCTTCACTGCTCAGGTTATCCAAACACTAAACATGAAGAGGAGGTAAATTATGTATCTTGACATTTGTTCACCTAAAATTTAACCACTAAAGTAAAAACAGCAATAAATCCCTCTGGACAAAGATGAACATTTTCTTTGACAGGTACTAAATTACTATGCCTCCAGGACTCTTTAGCACCATGTGCATATGTGCTTACTCTGTACAGTTATCCTTCTTTCTGGTTTCAGACAAATTATCTCTGAAGCAAAGCAGTGGTGGCCTGAACATATTACATGGGTCCCTGTAGACCAACAACTTAAAAACTACTGGGTCATACTTTATAATTAGGATGCAAATAGGGGACAGTCATATGTACAACTATGAAGAAAATATTTGAATGGCCAAGAAATGGAAAGAAAAAGTATACATTCTAAGATGACAATAGAGTGAATGACAGGTAAGGAGGTCACAAAGAGAGACTTATTCCATTTATGCTACTCTATACCACGTTGTTAACATTTTTCTAGGAAATACATAAGATTTTCAATGTTTAGCATATTTCTAGGGAAGACAACAGAAGTAACTGTGAGACCTACCCTCTACACAGGCAGGCTACAAACATGGTATGAAGTGCATTTAAAAATCATAATTACCCAACAATACAACACAACACAGAACTTAATGTGCAGAAATCAAAATAGACAGAGTAAACAGTGCAGATAACAAAATTAACTCAGATATAAATGAGAATTTAATTTGTAAATTCAGTTTTTGAAGAGAAGGCTTTTAATACAACATAAAATTCACAATTCTACAACACTTTAAATGAAGGAGACATCAAAGGTCACTATATGGAAATAATGTAGTTGCTACCTAATAAACCCAGAACACAAGAAGAAGATAAACAGTTTCAAACTTGATGAACAGGCCCAACAAGGATTTTGTCTCCCTCTCATGTTCAATGTATCTACACAAACTCAAACATCAAAATATTATATTATGTAGGCTTATTGCTTGGGGATCAATCAGTACCATATAGTACTTTTTTTAGACAAACACTCCAAAACACTCAAGTTACCTTGAAAGGAATCAAAAATATCACAACGCCTTCCATAATGTGTGGATTACTCCCTACCTCTTTAAAACATTATGTGGCCATTAGATTAAAGAGAATAGCAAAGCACTTCTTATCAACATTTATTTAAAATTAAATGCACCAAAACAATATGCTTATTTATTATGCCAGTCTAATACTTATAGTCTTATACAGGATATTTCCAATGATAAACAGACAGCTAGAAAATTCTTTCCAAGGACCAAAACCTAAGTTATCAAAAGTGCATATATAT
>JGI20169J29049_11449384_pt1 | contig 14189 bp, 12 predicted proteins | sample TergutNc150P1_FD_29049 | JGI IMG/M metagenome (IMG submission 29049) | reverse complement strand
TGCTATGTTGTATTAATTGTACTTACTATTAAACAATACTTTCCATTGAATTTGATCTTTGTACATAATGCTGTTTCTTATTTTAAAAATTTGGTTTTTATAAATGAGTTAACATTTTGAAGCTGTATATATTGCTTGTATAACTTATATTATACTTATTGACTAATTCTATATCCATGCGGCAATAGCCTTGTAATGGATTTTTGGAAAATTAAATAAATTGAATTGAATTGAATAGACTTGAGCCTGCGTTGGACTGACTTAATGGCCGTCAGTCGAACCGCAACTATGAACCTGTCACTCCGGCCTACTTTTGATCCTGTAAGATGGAGGCTGCATGTCCCTTAAAATGTTGGCACCTGCCTAGTACACACGGTGTCACAAACAGTACCATCACTTCAAGAATAATCTAATAAAATCTTACCCGGAACTCACCACACACGCACAGGCCGGTGCGCAACATAATAAGAAATTATATGCCCGGGTAGATCAGTAGACGCTCACGTCTAATCTAACTCAATCACGAACCGTCCAGAGAAGCGCTATCGGTTATGTGGTATGTATAACGTATAAACCATCGATCATACATGAAAAGTTAAAAGCAAATGTAATGATAATTAATAATATGATCTCGGGACCAAGCTAAACTGAAGGGCTAACACGGCTATGTGAAACTAACATACATGTATGGCATTAATGCAACCCAGGTAACGACTCTATCCTCTGATCAGGATTGCCTTATCCATTGTTTAACAATGTGCTTCACTGCTTTAGCCATTACTACAATTTCATTAGTTCATATGCATACCAACTAAGGACCTTTTACCTATATGCAAGTTTCCGCACACCAAAGATTTTCTAATCCGCACACTGACCTCTTTGCACAGATCACAGGTCATTTTTGACAGATCTTGCCTCTTTGCACCTTGCGCACCGCTATCACAGACCATAGACTGCTATCGATTGTCCAAAAGGTAATCGAAACCACACACTAAACGAAATTGATTCGATTCGACTCCTTTTCAATTCGAGGTATTTGGTAGAGTTATCGATCTTTTGTTTTGTTGTAAGTATGTGCACAATTAGTGTTCGCTTAAAATTTGAGCTTTGCAAAGTAGATTGAGAAGTAATAATGATTGTGTCTGGTTCCAACAATTTATCTGATGACTCTGACGATGAAGTTGAGAACGGTGAGGTGGATACATATCGCCGTAAATATCAGCTGCTCTTGGAACGATGTGAAGTTCTACAACAGGTTACGTTTCATTGTATTTCTAGTGGACAGTTTCTGGATCTCAGACGAAAGGTGTATATTTGCAATAATGTGTCAAGTTGCATTAAGTAGCAATACATTTTGTCACTAGTAATCCTAAATTAAATAATGGTCCAGCGTAATTTTTTCAATAAAATACCAAGCATCTTTGTGTTGTCTTTCCAAATGCAACCGTCTTCAGAACACAGATCATCTAGTATACCTCAGAATATTTCCCATTTGGCTACTGGAATGCCCATGGTAATTTCAGAAGGAAGTTTTGAAGTTTAGTACTCATTGCAATATCTGTTCGTGTACAAATGTGTATTACTGACAGTGAAAGAAAAATCAATCACTGACTCATTTCATATCTAATATTCACCAGACTTCGTGGGTCGCTGTTGTCTACAGCAGAAATGCAGGCCTGTCACTCATGGTTCATGCCATCAGAATGCTTAATTCCCTTGACACTTGGCATAACTGGCTTTAATTTTGATGCAGTTTATAAAAATACAAGCTGGTTAAGGACCACACTTTAGAAGAGTAGCTAAATTAAATCTTTTTTGGAATGGCGGGAACAAATCACACTTAACTTTTTGAAGGTAAGGCTACATGAGAATCTGTGTGCTCCTGTCTTCTATTTGAGAACCTTTAGATTCAAATATTTAAGAGTATAATTTATGTCCTCTTGGTTCTGTCACTCTAAGCAAAGAACATGACTTGAGGGTGTCTGAAATTAGGGTACTGAGGAGAATATTTTGATCCAAGAGAGAGTAAGTAACGGGATGATGAAGTTACAAAAGAATAGCTTCATGATTTGACAATAGGCCATTGAAGGTATTTTGGCCTGTGCGGCAGGAAGTAGCAACATATTATTAGGGTGATCAAATCAAGGATAATGGAATGGGGGGGGGCATGTTGCATATATCAGGGAGAACAGAAATACACGCAGGGTTTTGGTGGGAAACTGAAGGAAATAGACCACATGAAAGAACTAGGTTCAGGTAGAATAATATTAAAGTGGGTGTTAATAAGATGGGGCAATGTGGACTGGACATATCTGATTCAGGATAAGGACAGTTGGTGGGCTGTTGTCAACTTGGTAATGCAACTTTGGGTGTAATAAAACAGGGAATTTGTTAACCAGCTGAGCAGCTATTAAGCTTGTCAAGTAGGGCTCCACTCCATGGAGTTCATGATTGTGTGAAATCAAATTCAGCATACACTGCTGAACAGAGATCTAAATATACCTGTAGCCTGTGGAGCCAGGGTAGATCAGTCAGTTTATGTGAATAGGCTATGCACAGGAGGACTGAAACATCACAGCTTGATTCGAGATTGGTGATGGGGCCCATTCATCCTCCTGTCCTAATGGGCAACAAGGGTACTCCCCAGGCGGCAAAGTGGCTGGAGCATGACACTGAGCGGTCAGTTCCATCTAGTGCTGATGCTGTTGTATTCATCACCACCCACAAATCTTAATGACATGCTAAATAATTAAACACAGTGACGATATTGCATTACTTTGTGTAACGTACGGTTCTCTTACAGGACAATGAACGGCTAGTGCACAGGATTCAGCAAGTCAGGAAACTGCTACGGAGATCAAGGAAGGAGCGCAAGTGAGTATACGGTGCACTGGTCACACAGAGCTTCAGGCTGTAAAACAACATATTTATAACTTTTCTGTAACCCATATATACATATATTATTACACATCGCCAAATATAAAATTATCTGGAATCAACTATACAACACTATTAATTTCAGACAAAATATTTCAATTTACCAATCTTCAAACAGGTTCTTAATGGATCGTCTAGATCAGCATGGAGACAACTGGCGCAACATACAATTACCAATTCCTCTAGATGAGCCTCGTAATACACCAACTACTGCCAAACCCGACAAGAACCAACATCAAAAAGCTGGGGCTGGATCTACAACAAAGGTATGATATTGAATACAACCAGAACAGCTACATTCTTTGATGTCTACAGACTGAATGCTGTGACATGCTATTTTACACACACAGTTCATGCAGTACAGTAGTCTCAGATGTTCATACTGAAAGGTGCACAAATTTTCTAAAAGTCTTGGGAGCCACCATACAAGATTCAGGTTTCCTGAGTGGTCAGCGCCTGCAATTCATTTACTGCTCTTCATAATTGTGACTGACAAAACTGTCACAAACACTGGAATCTATATTCAAAGCAAACTACCTATTTGGTTCAGATAACTTAAAAATACCAGATGTAAAAGTATAACAACCTCAAAAGGCATAGAAAGCAGGAAGGTTTATTTACAGTAAAATATAAACATGTTTCAGTAGCATAAAGTACATGAAATGATTGGAAGATTGTCTCATTTCATAAAGCACAAAAGCAATCAATCACTTAACAGAAGACAGAGCTTGTCTGAGCTGAGAGTGATCTGCACAATAGCAGAAGAGTGGGGATAGCCAACTTCCCAGCCACATGGTTTCATCCTGCTTCATCAGAATTGCTCAGGGAATGTCAAAACAACAGCATTAAAATGAGTTATCACAAAAGGTCAAAATCCAGAATATTTTGAAGTTCATGAACATCAAGACACTACTGTTAATGAGACATTCACTTTCTATCATTCCTTTGTCACAAGCAGACTTTAAATTCTTGCTGCCCATGGGAATGCTTGCTTCACCCAGCTGTAGAACATTCAGTAACAAACACACAAGGAAGATCACTGCTTGTCTGAGGGTCTGGTTGACACTGTCACACAAATGTACACCAGCTGCTGTCAGCATATAAAGTAAAGCACACAAGGCACTTCTTGTATATTCTAAAATTGGCCTTGTTTCATGCTTTCTTTGTTTTATAACAACAGTAAGTCCTATGGCAGCATTATATCCATCTGTATGTGTCAGCCTTCCACATAACACTGATCTTTCATGAATTGTGCAGTGATGTTATCAATTGCTAAAATGATTTACAGCATCACTGATAGATGAATGAATGAGGATGGGGCACTAGTGGAATGTTAATGCTGGGGTTAAAAAGAGGTACTGGGAGAGAAACCTGTCCCAGTGCCACTTTATCCACTATAAATGTCACATTCACTGGCCTGGGATCAAACTGGCTGCCTGAGCCATGGTCCAGCAATTTTTCATGGAACTTTGTATGAAGGAGAGTCTGGTAACATGTGTAAGTCACGTGCCCAATATAAAGTCTGGCATTATAATCTTCCTTGTTCTTTTGCATCTCCATAATTATGCTGCTACACTGAATGCTGCACAAGTGTAAGACTAATAGCTACAAATCCCTTCCACGCATGCGACAGATCCACATACATACATGCAGATATTAGGCTAACTGATGTCACATGTTGGCAATGGACCATACATTGAAGATTTCAGACTCTCAGCAGCTGTTCTTCAGACTATAATTAAGAGTCTGCACCTATTTAAACATCAACGTACATTGAGGGTACATTCAATGATACATTTGGACGACTCAGTCATAGAACTAAGTTGGCATTTTATAAAGCAAAATGCAGTTATGATGCCTATATTACACAGTTTTACTTTTATGACTGCCGTCTCCTGTCATGTGATGCCACATACAGCAACAGCTCCTTTATATGCCACAGATTCACTGTAACAGCATATTTTATCTCGATACTGATGTTGCTGAGCTAGCAGAGGAAGAAGTTGATTATGTGTCAGGTCCTAGAACATTTGGGAGGCAGGAAACACTGTGCTGTGTATTTTATTGTTTGTACTGTTTTGTAAATATGCACTTTTATATGACTATCATCATAGCCTATATTAAAATTGTGTTCCGTATGTCACTATTCTATGTAAAGGCAAAATTGCTCTCAGCACATCCTCTTTCCCAATCATGCCAGATAAAGTTTCACTGTAGTCTGGTAGAAGTGAACTTTTCATCTACCCTGAAGGTGGAGGCAGCAAAGTCCCCTGAAACATAGGTAAACAACTACAAGATTGTAAGTTGTCATTAGCCATATTTTGTTACTGTGTGGACCACACCACAAATGTTAAAGCTTTGCTACTGTGTTACTGCCTCAGTCTGTGAGTTCAGCAGACAAGGGAGGTAGGAAGAATACAGCTGCCAATTCTGGCACCAAACGAAAAACTGGCAAGAGCACTGAAAAGGCAGAACGGGATCCAAATGCACCTAAGCGGCCGGCAAATCCATTCTTTCAATTCTGTCAAGAGCAACGCCCAATTGTAATGGAGCGACTTGGAATGGAGCAAAAGTCTGGAGAAGCTGAACCCTCAAAACAAGAGCTAACCAGGCAGCTGGCAAGCAAGTGGAACACATTACCACCTGAAGACAAGAAGGTAAGAGATTTTGAGATTAAAGATGAATACAAAATATTTTGCATTTGCGGATGATGTGCAGTCAGCTCTTAGTTAATTTATGGTCTGTTTTTATGCTGCCAGGAATTTTTTTAATGATTTACTGTCGGTAAGTCATAGCAGTGTACAAACTATCCATATCAGCATGTAATGTGATACAGTCATTTCTAGTCAAAAGAAGTTCCACAGATGATGCAGATGACATTGCCCCAAAGTTTGTCCCTCTTCTGTCTACTGTAGTATTCCCCTCCAGCTCCAAATGACCATGTCAACCAGCCATAGTGCTCATTACTGTTGAAGGTTATCACATGGTTGTAAATACCAACACTCCTGTAAGTAGAATGCATGGAGGGAGACAAAACATATGGGGGCCGATCCATGGCACTCCCTTCTTTGGCCTCAGAACAGTAAAATATGTGTGAAGGAATTCTGTATCTAAAGTTTGTGAAGGATGAATAAATGAACACAATTCTAATGTGTGGCAGTACTTTGCAGGTTTATTATGACATGTATGAGAAATCAAAAGAAAAATATGCAGTAGAAATGCAGTTGTACAGCAGCAGAGCGAAGCCACCTGGTGATGACATTTCTGCCTGACGTACCATATCAAACAACAACATGCCAGGCGAAACATGGTGTATATGTGTTGGAAATGTCAGGCGATAGTGTAGTTAGCCTACTGGACACACTACCACTATAACCTTCGATGTTTGTGCCAGGTTATTCATATTTAACCTTCACTGTTCCAAGAATATGGATTTTAAACCTCCTCCTCCTTCTACAGGACATATTGTAATGTCCTGTAGAAGATATATATCTAAAAATGTAAAGAATAAAACATACATATGTATATTTTATGCCTTTTGTTTTATATGGGTGTGAAACTTGGTCCCTCGCATTAATGGAAGGACACAGGTGGTGTGTGTTTAAGAAAAGGGTGCTGAGGGATATATTTGGGCCCAAGAAAGAGGAAGCAACAGGAGAATGCAGAAAATTACATGATCTAAACCTTCATATTTTGTTCACAAGATATTGGGTGATCAAATTGAGGATAATGAGATGGGTGGGGCACGTGGAACATAAGGGGGAGAAAAGGAATGAGAGTTTCAGTGGGGAACACTGAAGGAAACAGACTACTTGACACACCTGAGATGGGAGGCCATAGACTAGAGGCACGTTGATGAGGATGGGGCAATGCAGCAGGTGGCTGTGAACACGGCAGTAAACCTTCACATTCCATAAAATGTTAAGAATTTCTTGACTAGCTGAGAAACTCCTAGCTTTTCAAGAAGTACACTGTTCCATGGAGTTTGTTACTGGTACAGGATCTTTAACCTGGCTTTAGTATTTAAAAATCGCAGTGTTTGCTCAGTTGGACTATATCAACTGAAGCAGTAATGCAACACACAACTCATAAAGGTTAAATATGCATTTCAACACCATTCCATGCCAGAAGTTAAGAATGTCTTACAGAATACATTAAGAACAGAGCATAAACCTTCAACTTCATATAGTGGCCCATATTATTATTCTTTCATTCTAAAAGTGCAGAAACTACCCTACAAGTTCTAACATGATGTTTGATAAAGCTATTTCATTAATGGCATGCATTTCAGGTTTGTGTGTTTAATCACTATGTAAAACGTCTCTCCATCTAATGTAATATGTGATGGAAGTGCAGAGAATTTATGACAATAGTTTGATTATTATTATAATATACACTGTGTATCACATTTTGAACACATGAATACTGAAGAAGCTTGGTTCAACTATTGTTTCAAGTAAGGAGAGTACATTCCTTTAAAAAAGGAACAAAAACTTACACTGTATTGTGACACACATCTATTTCTTTCCCAAATCTATGTTGCTTATCATCCTGCCACATTCTTATTCCTTAAATAAATTGCAGTATGTTAAAAAAGTATGGTATAAATTATTACTGTGCACACCTGGATGAAGAAACACATTTATTAAGCCTTAAAATTATCCTTTTCTCTCCTGATGAATCCCATAGTAGCAATTGCTTCATTCTGTCCAGCGTGCTGTTGCACAGTTGACTCATGGACCCTCATGAATGGATTAATAAGCTTCTCCTCACCTAAAGGCCAAAGAATTTGAGATTTGAGGTTCTCACAGCGGTGCTTCTGAAGATCCGAAGTCTTCTGCGATATGCTGCTGTGTCCTTAGCTGAGAGGTGCCTCACATTTGGTAGGATCATAGTTCCTACATCTTCAGGGTCAAGCTGTCAAAGAACAGGGCCTCACCCTGAAGATGAATGCACTATGATCCTTCAAGCTGGGAACTACTCACCCAACAACAAAGCATCACATCTCAGAAAATGAATCTTCAGCCTTACAATGTATTACTATCTGATGAAATGATAAAACCATTTAAATCAGACACAAGCTTACAACTGGGTCATACTTGGTGTGTAGACCACACACAAAGCTGCAGACTTTCTCAACAGTGCACATAAGCACAAATACAAAACTGTTCAAATCTGACACACTCCCACTTAACCTCCCACAATATGCCCGATGTTAACCCTTTAACATTGTATGACTTCTAAAGACGTTGCACAGTGAGCCCTTTAAATTGCCGAACAACTTATAAAGACGCTGCAAACAGTGTGTAGAAGTCTGGAGGAATTTTGTTCACTTCTATCTGAATTATCGTCGTGTTTTGGTAAGCTGCCGGACCCATGAAGGTCAGGATTTCTCTGTGTAGCCAGAATGGACCCCCTCCACAAACCATGATTTATGTCAACACATAGCAACTGCACGGTTCACTGTGGGTTGAAATATCAACACTGGCCTATGAAACGAACTCTAGTTGTTGACCAGAAAGGCTGTCAGTGGGGTACTGTACCCACATAATTCAGACAAAACTAATGCTCAAAAATCAGAGATATCCACAAAAATCTATGTATACAGTTACAGGAGGGCCCACAGACATGCCTCTTGTGTTGGGGTAATCTGTAAGGGTTGTGGGGTAGTAACATGCAACACACAGCCGTCAGTCTACTAAAAACGTCTTGGGCACCCTCGAATAGTTGGAATTTTATACCATAGTCACATCGTTGTAGCTTTATCTGTTTTGCTGTCACTGTAGAAGATGTTCATATCTTAGTGGCATTACGTTACTGCAACTGTGCCCGGTCATACAAAGGAGTGTAAATAGGGCAGACCATTGTAGGTGTCTATTGCAATGGCCAGGAAAAAAAATCAAACTCAAGGAGGAAGCCATCAGTGAAATTTTGGTTGCTGACACTGACTTGGAATCAAAAAATGTTGCCTCGAGAGCTGCCATAACGAACACTGGCCAGCAAAATCATCCACCCAGCTGCACTGTTGTCTGTATTCTTCTCATGGCCAGAGAAAGGGCACAGTGTATAAATGTGCCAGATGTGATGTGGGCCTGTGTGTGGTGCCTTGTTTAGTGGAATATCACACCAAAGGAAATTTGTAAATCACCCCAATTGTGAATAGTGTGTCGTGATAAAACAGTGATCCAAGGTGCCGCAGACCTTCTGCAGCAACCAGAATTGTCAGTAATGAACTGTTTACGCCATATTTTATATAATGTATGCGATTCACAGGCCTAAATTTATTATAAAAATAGGTAAATATTTTCTTCTGACTTAACCAATTCATAAGCACATTGCAAAATTTTATTTAATTAAATTTGAAGGAAAAATCTATGAGATATGATTTTTTTTCTAAAAGTAAGCATTAAAAATTAAAGTCCCCAGTAAAAAATCTCAACAGGCTGTGTTGCGTGGAGGGATTTAATTCCGGCATTAAAGGGTTAATAATATACTATTGCTTTCATGGCAATATATATATATATAGCAGTGACCAGATTACATGCAACTTCTTGGTGTGTGTGTGTGTGAAGATGCAAGCTGGTAATAAGAAGAAACACAGTGCATGTACCAGCAAGCATTTTGTATCCATTTCAAAGATGTCCAAGGTGAGGGAAGCCATGACTGTACTCACAACAGAGTAAATGTTTTTGAAAGAGGTATACTGCAGCCTGGCCTTTCTGCAGTTAGTCTAACAACAGTGCCACACTGCACTGACTGCAACTGTGCACAGTGTCAGTGAGCTCAGGCAGCAAGTAATCTGGTCATGCAGGACACCATTAAGTCACGTGCAGTGGCACCAGTTGGCCATTACATGAAGGTGATTCTTACTACGTCTGTGTGTTATGGGAGTTTCAGTACAGTATGAAGCCTACCAATTGTTGAAGGTACTGTTGGTTCCATTCTTGTTCGTTTGTTCTGGGCCCATGACATTTTTTCCTCAATGTCAGTATTATTGGGTTCAACATGATGAGCAAATTTCAGGTTTCCAAGTGTGTATTCATGCCCACAGAACACTCGCTGAAAGATTTACAGGAAAAATCTTAGTTAAAATGTGATTCATTCCATAAACTAAAGTAGTGCAAAGTAAACACCTTTTATGTTAAGCCTTTCCATCCCCACATATTTCCAGCAATGACAGGCCCTCCAGATTAGATCTGCAGTGTTCTTACTTGTACATTCCACACACTTTACTACATCTTCAACTTACATTCTCTGAATAGGCAGAAATTCAGTGTGAAAAGAACACACTGAAATAGCACATTCAGGACTGATGTGAACATAATATATATATAAAACTGAGAGCCAGTTGCGATAAAGTGGCAAAGGTGAAGATCTTAGCCCCTACCACAAACTAAATTCTGTTTCTCTGCTTGTGCAGTCCGTTGTTACGTCACTTTAACAACTGACTCTCTTCATCACCTGAAAAGGGTTACCTGTTTGGTGTCCTATTTGTAGTGTGTTCAGAATTCCTGCACATAACTGACACGCCAAGACCATTCCTGCTCATAAGATAGTTAACAGAGAGCTATGGTTGGTGGAAAACCCATAAAAGGTGAAAACGTCTATGATTATATGTAATTGACCCAACTTACTGTTTCATCAGGGAGTCTACCCAGAGTTTCCACAAGAGCCTTATACATCTGTTCAGGGCTTCCTTCAAAAAATTTGCCACATCCAGCAATAAACAGGGTGTCACCTGGAACATGAAATTTTGAGAGTGTGTAAATATCATGAAAGTGGTGGTGTACTACAACTGCCCTGTTCCAGTAACTTTCCTGTCAAACACTTTTCATCTAGGAAGGGTCTTAGATGAGGCACATACAACTGCAACCTGTTTGAGGGCGCACAAGATGAAGGTATTGCAACAGTTGTTTAAAAATGACCACAGATATTTATACAGGAGTCTCACTGACACACAAGCAAGTGTATCATACCTGCGAAGAATTTCTTGGCCTGCTGCCTAAACCAGCTCACTAAAGCCATCTACATATGACCTTGAACAGTCAAAAGACATGAAGGTCACAAGATGATACATCCAAAGTGTATGCATCTCCTATTGTATGACACTTGGTCAGTCCTGAACTCTGCAGGCCACATGCACACGGGCACTGTTGTGCTGCATGACAATGCAGGCAGTGAATTTACCTGATGTTTGTTCTCAGGTATGCAGTTTCTGAATCATCTGACAGTAATGGTTTGCACTTACTGCATCATTACGTGATTTGAAGTCCAGAAGGAGGGCTGGCTTGAAGTCCCCCTGGTCCTCTTTGGATGGATTCGCCACACAGTACGCCATCTTTAAGCTGGGCTACTCACCCAGTTGATTGTACTGCTCTTTACAAGTGTCTCCCAATGTGTTTAAATATACAAATGCACAGCAGTGCTGTCTACACTGCCACAGCAGCACCACAAGAGGCTTTCAGTTCTATATGCTTCGCAGTAGTTAAAATATAATTATTTTACAATTTTATGCCTCTACTTGTACAAGTTTAAAAACTAAAAGTATTTCTAACACCTATGTGAAGGAAAACTGGCGACACATATGCATCACTGTGACTTGGTAATGTGGACTGCTGCAGAAGGTTACCTGTAAACACTGCTGGGTCATGACCAGGTGATTCCACAAAATAGCAAATGTGTCCTGCAGTGTGACATGGTGTAAACAGACATCGTACATTCAACTGTCCAATTTTTAATTCATCACCATGACTGACTTTGCGTGTGAGTGCTCCAATACGATCATCTCCTCCACACACTTCCAAACCACCAACTTTCTTAACAATGCTCTCATTTCCACCTGCATGATCCCTGAAAAAATTTCAGATCCAGCATTCCATTAAATGACAAGTCAGGAAATGTCCACAGAGTGGAATACTTCTAGTGTGTTTGCTCCATTATTGTTCCTAGGTATTAAATTTGTAGATACTTTCATGGAAAACACCAAGTACTCTAACCCACAATATATGATTTCCTTGCGGATCAACAACACAATCACAATTAATAATTTTGATATTGTAGGTAGGGAGATACACAACTGATATCTCTCGAACACTGACATCTGGGCTTCACAACTGATCATGCTGAATGCACAATGCTACACTGTTTCTTCAGCCTCAGCTCTCATTTGGCTCAATTAAGAAGGCCAATTGTAACAAGAGATCACAAATGTATGTAGGTCATCACATAAAGTGTATTATTTTTGTCCAGTTGTAACAAAGATCAAAACATGTTGACAAACTTTAGTAAAAATTCCATTTTCACAAAAACTCATGTAATGGGTTGCTCTGTGTCATGAGGACTGATGGATACACAGATTGCCATGACAAAGCTAACACTGCTTGCCGCCATTATGCAATGAAGATGCCTGAATGAGTCACCAGTTGGCAGCTTTGCAAACACCTCAACTCTTTGACCTTTATGCAGTTCTGTAGTACATCAGCTCTGGGAAGGGAGGTAATATGAACAATTTAATACAGTGCACTTCTGCATGTACCTTGCAGTAAACTGCTGGGTCCTACTACTAATACTACTACTACTACTACTACTACTACTACTACTACTCTTACTACTACTGTTGGCAGCCACTGTGTAGTAATTCCATAAATGCAGTGAGTATTTTTCTGGATCATACATTTTGTATAGTGGAGCAAGCACCTGAGCTAGAGACACTGGTCTGGGCTTTGCTGCCATATTGTGACACACTACTGGTCGTACCTCAGCCGTGTTACTCCAATGCAAGCAACATGACATAAACACAAAAGCGGCACAATTATAACTGAAAAATCTTCTTGCTCCTGCATGATTTCCGATTGAAAGTGCATGTGGTAGTTTAAGCTCAATTTTAACATATAACTGAGGAAATGGGTAGGAAGCGTAAATGTATGCTAAAGGAAATTTTCATCAAGCTGAGGCTCTGGATTGTGCACCATGCCCTTTATACAATTAAACAAAGATACTCTTAATTGTCCATGAACTTACATTCACTGTTTTACGCAGAATGCACAGCAAAATCACAGTATAAATACAAATAACACATCCTTTTAAATGTGGGATTATTTCCCACAAGTTGGAATGACAGTGACAAATTAAGATTTCTAACAATGAGAAGCTAACAGCAGATGAAATTCAGGGAATGCCTGCTATGATTAGGTCAAGAAGCTTTCCGTCTTCTTGTCTGATACCTAAGAATTAATGATCAAAATATACAAAATTGTAATTCTGACTGTTGTTTTATACAGGTGTGAAACTTGGTCTCACACTGAAGGAGGAACATTGGCTACATGTCTTCGAGATAAGGATGCTGAACAAGATACTTGTGCCTAAGAGAGAGAGGAAGTAACAAGAGACTTGAGACAATTACATAATGAGTGGCTTCATGATTTGTACTGCTCACAAAACATTATTTGGGTGATCAAATGAAGGACTATGAGATGGACAAGGCATGTGGCATGTAGGTGGGAGAAGAGAAATGTATAGTGGGTTTTTGCAGGGCAACCTGAAGGAAAGAGACCACTTGGAAGACCTAAGCATAGATTAAGTGATAAGAATAATATTAAAATGGCTCTTAAAGAAATGGGATGGGAGGGCAAGGCCTGGATCCATCTGGTTCAGGATAGGGACAAGTGGGAGACTCTTGTGAACAAGGTAATTAACATGCAGGGAACTTCTGACCAGCTGAGAAACTACTAGCTTCTCAAGAAGGACTCTGCTGTTATGTAGTTAGTTATGAATTTACAGTTGTAGCCATCATCGTCAGTGTGTAGGTAATGGTACAGTTGCTGCTGCATTTAATTCAGCACCATATCATGATGGCACATGGAGGATGGGAGACACAGTTCAAGCATTCTACACCTCAACAATGCTCAGCCTCATGACCCAACTGCTTTAATCCTGGGGAAAGAGCCTGTATGTAGCACCCACTCAACAAGACAACCCCACCCCACCAAGCCACTCTGTACACTTGGAACCATCAAATCACGATTCCTTGACTGTCCAGCCCACAGCCTAGAAACTGCTACAACTGAGCCAGCCAGTTACTGGAGGCAGTTTAGAATAGAATAGAATAGAACAGTATATGGGTTCCAGCCCTTCTGGTCCCGATGCACCTAAGCCTTAAGACAGGCCCTTTGTGCCCCATGTTCTGTACTAAATTAAAGGAGCCCTGTTCCTTTAACAAAGTTCCAGATGGCCCCTGTACTTAGTTTCCTAAC
>JGI20169J29049_11449388_pt1 | contig 14313 bp, 7 predicted proteins | sample TergutNc150P1_FD_29049 | JGI IMG/M metagenome (IMG submission 29049) | reverse complement strand
TCCACACTATCACGATACGGTGTGACGGTACGCGGTAACGTTACAAGTGTGTACCCACCTTAAATATTTGCATCTGGATGGTCTATTATGAACTATTCCAGCTGCTTCCAAAACGAAACAAATCGAAATCGCGACACGTATGACACGACAAGCGCAAGGTTTTGCATACCGCTTCGGTCAAGCCCGTGACGTCAGCACAGTAAGAGCGGGCGCATGTATCCCGCGAAATGTTTACCGTAGCGCGATTTCGAAAATTGCTTCCTTTCTCTCCTTGAGTCATAAGTCGTTTCCAGAGTGAACTTCTGCTTTAAAAGTCAGAGGGGCAACTTTTTTAAGCTTCTGGTATTTTCGCTTTTCTGTCCTGACGACAGGTAGGGGAGTTGTGTGTGTTACTTGTGTTAGAATAATTGATTCTTAGATTATTTTACGATGTTGTTTCGATCGCATAGGCTATAAGTCGCCCAAGTAAATGGGGATACCATGCGCTGTAAACAGAGGACGATCTGAAACACGCGATTGTGGCCCATCTGCGGGCAGTACGTTGGAATTTGGATAGAATGAGGAGACTAATAAAAATGTATTACAATATCCAACGACCCGTTAAGATTCGAACTGTCTTCTTCTGTATGCAAGTGTGGAGTTTACCGCTACGCTACCTTGTGTGGTTAACTGACAAGAATAATTTTTAAGTTATCCAACAACGTTGTTGCCGCCGCAGAACCTGTGTGGTGTATATTGTGCTGCATCCCTTCATTGACGTGCCTATTTAACCCATCTGTTGTGATAAAGTTGAAGGAACAATTGGTAAACAGTCTAGGGATGAATAACGTTGAGAGATATGAATCGAATAACTTTCATACGCAAGCAATATATACCGGCCTGCTTGCTTGTAGAATGTGCGTACCATACAAGGCTAAGCGACTGTGGAGGGTACGTAGTTTACGCTGTGGCGTAATATTTATGTATCAGGGGTCTGTAACACGCGGTCCGCACCTGGCCTGTCAGTTCGTTTTATGCGGCGCCTCTCTTATCTCATTCGAATTATAGAATGTGCCCCAACACAGAGTTTAAGAATTTGTAACATAAGGAATTAAATATTATTTTCGTTACGAGCCCTGAAGGCTCAGAAAGGTATGTCATACCTGAATGTTAACGTACAACATGCGTCAGCAAAGATATAAATATGAAGCATAGTTTAAAATTCGATAAATAGGAAGAGGCGCATGACTTCAGTTTTGTTACTAAAAGTATGACATTCTTAATGATGTGAAAGAAAATGTTTAACCTATTTGTTTCTTCAAATAACGTGTGGCGGTCGTTAGTTTTCAGAGTAACTCGTTTGGCCCGCGTGCGATTTGAGCTTCATATCCCTGGTACAGACTATATCGTGTGTTAGACCTGCGTGACAACAGGGTTTGTGGGGTTTTGTTGATTGGAACGTACATGCACATTGGAGTGTACACGTTGAGAGGCGACCTAAGTAGATGGACGTGGTCCGTGTGCACTCAAAGGTATATGGTGGAGTGGAGGTATAACACAACTCATTCTTAACTGCGGCACCTAATGTGAGTGGGCAGTTTCACACTTCATTCACTTTACTCCCGGCACCCATTTGATAGACAGGAGGCTTGGTGTGCCCCTTTGTCGTTCTGGACACTTCGGAGAAGAGATATTTGTCTCTTGCCTTGCTAGGAATCGTGTCCAGCCCATGCCCAAGTCACAAACCTACCGTACAATCCGACTCAATGGATTAAACAGAAATATGTAATTAATGTTACATGAAATATGGCTGTGCCATTGATCAGGCGGGTAGTTGTTGAATTCTGATCACGGAGGCCGGGGTTCGTCTCCAGGACAGTCAGTGTGGTATTTTTGGAGGACGGGATGGTACTGTTACAAGCATTTTCTAAATACTTAGAACTTTTCCTGTCAGTTATCCTTCCACCAATGCTCCGTATTCACTGATCTGACTCCCGTAGGGTGGACATTGGTTCCATTGGTTCCATGGCCACTGTTCCACCCCCATCGCCCCCACCCAGCATAGTTTAAAGCATTGAAACATATTTCTGTATCCTGAAAATGTAACAAGACAAGGTAGATGAATTTGGAATTTTTTAGTTGTCTCAAAATCAGCACACAGTACTAAAGCAATGAATGTCGAGTCCTTTCACTAAAGTGTATATTAGGAACTAAGGAGGTGAAGCTACGTGCCCATTTTTATTTAACGGTGTATTATGTGCTGTTGGGTTAATGTAAGACTGAATGAGACGGTAGCGGGGTTGAAACTAAGTATGAGATTTATTTAACGATGCCTCGTGTGCTGTATGGTTAATGTAAGATTGAACGAGACGGTGGTGGAACGATGCAGACGGAGTACCAAAGAGATGGGAGAATAATATTCAAATGCGTCTTAAAAAAATTTGGTGTGAAGCGTGGATTGACCAGTGGTAATCTTCGATTTTGGCAGCGATGAACCTATTGGCTGTGTCGGCAGAGAGTTAATTTCCATTGAATTTTGTCTTTGTCTATGCTGCCATCCACCAGTTGTATCTGGATGGAACGTATCTTTTTAATTTGAGTCCTGCGACTCAGCTTGGTGATGAGAACTACCAACGTAGTGACGCAACGTGTGGGCCTATGGGCTCGTCTCACGCTGGGGAAATACAAGTAACAGCTGCTACGAATGCAAAATGGTGGTCCGACTATGACGTCACTGCACGCGCATAGTACTGAACCAAGCAGCTGACTGTGTCAGTTGGACTCAGTGCATTGCCCAGATCGGTAAAGTAACGTCAGTCCTCAACAGTGTAGCATGTCGCAGGGACAGTAGAATTTTGTACCGGTTGGAACTTTGGGGATTTCAGCGTCATAGCACCTTCTGCCAGTACTTTAATACATTTTATACAGGTTGCCCGAATTCGTATGGAGGTTGTGGCTCTCCTGTTTGTTTCCCCGTCTGATACCGGTTTGCATGGATGTGTGATGAGAGGAACTCGCCTTATGTGTATGTGTTTTTGTTAATTTCTTTATGTATTTCTCCCCTCCGTCCAACTTTGCATAGATATTAAAACCCCTGCCGTCCGGTAGCACTAAAATGTAACTCCTTAGTGCAGTTCTACTTGTGACTCAAAAAATTCCCCTCTTTGAGGTAACCTGAAAGTTAATGGTAGTGCACACAAAAGTAGATCATAGACCTTATTCTGAGCAAGCTGAGCCTACTCCATGCTTTCACATGACCTTTTTTTTTTTTAGGTTTTATTTAGATATCCTTGCATACTTCTCAACAGAAATTCTCTTCTAATCATATCTCTAACTCAAATTATGTATTTGTTTTTCCTTTCTCCATGCTCAAATATTAGACAGAGATATTACAAATATCAGGCTTCTAGTTATATAATTTCAACTTCCTACTCATTTTTGGTCTTTAGATGCAAATTCCTGTTTATAACGTGGTTCTCAAGCACCTTCAATTCGTATTCTTACAACAAACATAACAGTATGTGAAGTACTATAGTTTTGCATGTTTAGTCATTGTAATTTTAGTTATGACACAGAAGGGTAGAAGTTCCTAGGGCTAATTGTGGCATTTGTTAATATAATTGCCATGATATGCTTGTATTGGTTGCATTTTTGATAATCTATTCTTGTTTTGCAGGGAACTGTAGATGAGTATGTGATGTCACATAGGCATCAAAAATGGATGGTGAGGATCTATCAGAACCTGCTCTTGAAGAAATGGCCTTTGTTAGAGTTGTGCAAAGGTAGTAAAAGAATATTGTCTGCAAGTGTAAATTTGTTACATGAATGTAGTGCATCAGTACCACCCTTCACACATGCTTAGCAAATGGGGACATGTGCCATACAACCACAAGGAAAGTGACCAAATGTTAGATGATGGTGGTTAGTATCTGCAAGTGTCTGTGAAGTGTCATAGTGCAGTGTTCATGATGGCTGCTTCTCTACTGGAAGGCAAGCGGTTCTTCTGCAGGGAGTGGGCATTCCTGAAACTAGCACACTCTTTGGAACAGCGCCCAGTGTCCAAAACTTGTGGTACAATGGTGGTTGGAGGGCCTGGAACAGGTAAAACAGCTCTGTGCTGTGAGATAGTGTGGCCCAAACAGGGCTCTACCTGTCGACAGCAGCGAAGCCTCAACAGACGTCTCCTGGCCTACCATTTCTGCCAAGCCCACGATGCATCTACCCTATCTCTTTCAGTGTTTGTGCGGAGTCTGGTGTCCCAGCTTCTCACCAAATGTTCCCCTCCATGCACAGATGAAGATGGAACTATCCTACAGTCACCATCTTCACCACATATCCCAAAATCTTTTTCTGCTGCTGAGGGCTATGCAGATAAAGTTCGAAATGACCCAGAAATTCTTGCAGCATTGCGTCCAGAAGCTTTGGACCGAGACCCTGATGAAGCTTTAAAACGTGCAGTCCTCTTCCCTCTACTAGAAATTGAACCTCCAAAGCAGTGCCTCTTTTTATTAGTCGATTCTATAGATGAAGCTCAGATGCTGAACATGTCAGGATCATTTACAGCATCATCTTCCAGTCGCCGTGGGTCAGTTGGAACAAGCAGGACAATAGCAGAATTGCTAGCAAACCATCATCATCTCTTTCCTCAGTGGCTTGTACTTGTCTGCACAGTAAGAAGACAGAGTAAGACTGTATCACGGATGTTTACAGGATTCCGGAAGATCAGTCTTGATGATCTCAGGAAGTCTCAGGTCGTAAGGGATGTTCAGCAGTACATTCTTGCCCGCCTGGATCAAGAAGACTCCCTCAGGCAGCACATTAGCCGGGATACAGCTGAAATGTTGAACCAACTTCATATTAAAAGCAATGGTTGCTTCCTGTACCTTGAAAAAGTTTTGGATGGAGTTGCAGAAAATTTCATTGTTCTTAGGGAGATACGCGAGATTCCTGGTACTTTAAATGGTCTTTATCTGTGGCTTTGCCAAAGACTTTTCAACCGAAAACAGTTTTCCAAAGTTCAACCTTTGCTTAATGTAATTCTTGCATCAAGAAGACCCTTAACTCAGGATAAACTTTACCATTGTGTGTGGACAACAAACACTGCAATGAGCCGCGAGGACTTCCAGAAGCGTCTGCACTTGCTGCGGCGCGTGTTGTCAGTGTGCAAGGATGGTACACTGCTGCTCTTTCACCATAGCTTTGCTGAATGGCTGCTGGATGTGAAGCACTGCACACAGAAGTATTTATGTTCTGCGAGTGAAGGCCATGCCATGCTTGCCATGAGTTATACGATGAGGGCACATCAGCTCACAGCAGATGAGGTGCAGAGCTATGCATTGCATTTGACTCGGCTGCCACCCCTGCCTGGATCTGCTGCCAATGATCTGGCATCTTCTTGCTCACTGGATTACCATCACATTGTGCTACTATGGCTTATCAGCTCTGGGGCTCCTGTCAAAGACTGTCTGCTCCAGGTGAGAGCTTGTAGCTCTAGACTAGGTTACACATAGTAGTGTATTTACCACATACTTCAGTCCAAGATATTGATGGTAATATAGTATTAAACTTCATTTTAAAAATGTTAACTGTGAAGTAGTCTGGAACTATGCAAACAACTGTATACATTACAGGAAATACTTACTAAATGATATCTTGGATGGGTATATAGTTATGGAATTACAGTGTCCTATCATATTAACAACAAATGCAAAATATAATTGTTTCCCTCCATTTTCTGCAACTGTTAGTGCATTTGTGATAAAGAGGTGTGTATTAAAAGACTAGTAATGTAGACATACTTCTGTGTTCATGCAGTAATAATGTGATCAAAATTCTGAAAATAATGTGCTCATTCTGGTGTTCAGTGCCTGCTAGAACAAGTATTACTGGTGGGGAGAATGGTTTCAGGAAATCATTCAGCAGAAACTACATTTAATTAAGTATAATTTGAAATCAGCTGTGTTGTTTATATTAACACTAAGTGTCCCTGAAGTCACACCAGTTTTTGAGAAAATACATGCAAATTGTCATTTGCACTTCTTTAATGACCTGACAGATATCAAGGCAGTCACCAATTTCAGCCCATACACAGCCCAGCGTATCTTCTAGTACTGCTTCAACTTTTTAAGTCTATCTAAGGTGGCCACATGCTCACTGCACCCAGATGTGGAACTCTTTAACATAGGATCATTTGACCCCAAATCTGGTTGATAATGTTGGAGGCCAAATGATTAGATCTTACCTCTAACTTGTCTTAATATGCTGCAAAAGTTTTCCTTTCTGAAATCAGAAGGTGGCATGCCTAAAGCTCTTCAGCTATGTAACTTGCTAACGGCACTGTTTATGATGCACGTAATGAAAGGTTTGCCAGACACTAGATGGTGAGGCAACTCCAGAAATGCTGGTTTGTGTGTGGGCTTTAGTTGGTTATGAGCTGTAATGCCATGGAAGGAGTGTATATGAAATTTAGTGACCGATACTTCTTGATTTAACATTTATTTCCATGTTTTGACTATATCAGTATGTATATTTGTTTCAAGAATGTTTGACACTTTTCATTCTCACCTATGTCACCAAATATTTATTTTCTAACTATATTAGAAATAATAAAACTAAATATTTTTATGTTGTCCTAAACATTTTAGGACAAATCACAGTTGAATGTCAACTCTTTCCTTCAAGAAGTCTGTACGCATTACTATTTCCTCCAATACCTGTGTTTAGCCTTGCATGCTTCCTACATGTAAGCTCTCTACCAACAATAAGAGAATATTGTAAACCACAAATTATTCAGGGTGCATTTTTTATCATTTGTACACCATTTGTTCTCTTATTTCCATACAGTTTCCTTAGGACTGTATTTTCAGATTTTTACTTTACATTCTTCTCTCAGAATAAAACCACACTTTTTTAAATGTCCTTTTGTTCTTAGGGAAGCATAGAAAGTAAAACACATACATACACACAGAGCCTGATCTGTGTGCACATATTGTGCTAATACGTTTGTGTGATTTTTTATTTTCAAATTCAAAATTTTAATTTTTTGCTGGATAGGAACAGTTGTTTTCCAATGTTTTATTCCTTTAATGATGTTTATGCTTTGATTTCTGTGTCTTACACTTGTCCTGAGTGTTAAAATGTTAACAGATGTATTAATTCTTTTGGGTGATTCCTCAGCCTCTAAATTTTATGTGCTGACATTTCAGAACACTATGCCTGTTCCATCTTCATAGGTGGTGTAAGCAGGAAGAAGATGGAATGGACAGAGTGTTCTGAAACATTACATAAAATTCAAATGCCGGGGAATCACCCAAAAGAAAGAATAAAACTTTCAGAACGCGGTGAAATTTTGAAATCAAGAATGTTAACAGATGTTTAAATTATTTTCTTGCACTGTTCCATACCTTATTATAACTTAGCTTCTGGTTTTATTCTGGGACATGTGGATGCACTTTACCTGATTCAGGCTAAGGAATTCTATCCAGTCTCTGCTGTTTTCTAGAATTTTCCTGACACATTGTTCTTAAGTAAATAAGGAAAGTGTGTGTACTGCACTGGGATACACCTATTCATAGAACAGTTCTTTGTGATTTTGCAATCCTTAATTACACCCCATTTTAATTTATGTCAGATATGTATATGTTCTTGCAAAACAATTCACACCACACCTGTTGTACTGCACAAATGTGAAGTATGCTTCCCCCCTCCCCCATCACACTGTTTAATCACAGGCTTGTTTTCAAAGCCTGCCCAGTATAACTGTACAGTACAGTTTAATGTGCAAAATATTTTACATATGGCCAGCACTATATTTTTGGGCCATTATGAAATCAAACTAGAGGCACAGTATTGTGACTAAATAATTGATAGTTTTCTGTGCAACCCTTGAACATGACCCCAGAAAACGATCAAAGTGTGTAAAGGTCAGCATTTGTAAAATAATTTGTACGTGAATTTGGATGATATCTGAAAATAATTCTGCAACCTTTCTTTGTATGTTGTTAAACATTCAGTTTATTTACTCTGTCAAAAAATGTTAGAAGCCGATTTTGTGTAAGAGATAGATAAAATATCATGTCACTGTAACACATCTTCTTTTACTTATGTAAGTTGAATAATAAATTGGCTACATGTTCTGGTTCAAATTAGAAGCCATCATCAGACCAAGTAAAACAGTTTGCCCCATATATAGCACCCCCTGATATAGCATGACCCTCATTTAGCACTCATGAAGGTCTGTGATAAGAAATTCCTTATTATTTTACCATTGGGAACCCTCAGTATGGCATCTCCCCCAACTTCCAAGACTTCGGTGGCATGTGTATGTCCATAAACATTAAGTACTGTCTGATAGAGAACCATGTTGGAAGGTTTTTAAAGGATATTGAGAGGTTGGGTTTGGATTTCTGCCTGGCATATCCTGCTAACATGGAGAATATGGTGAGCACCTAATAATGCCAGCAAATGACAGATGGGATTTAACTCGGTGTTTAAAGGGTTAAAGGATATTGAGAGTTTGGGTTTGGATTTCTGCCTGGCAAGACAGCAACTGCAACCTGTGCCAAAACATTTATTATCTACCCACCACAGAAATCTTATTTCAGTTGTTCTGGTGGCCATCGTACTCAGGACTGATGATTTCTGTTGAGTTAATATACATTCAAACAGGTACTGACCTCATAAACCTGGTTGCCCTGCTTCCTCAACCCTGCGGGTTTCAAGCTATAAATCCTAGACTGTGTGGACAATGATCTGAAGAATTTCAAAATCGTAGAGTATGCTGAGGCAATAACATGGCTGTTAATTTACCATGAGACAAACATAACAGTGCTGTACAGTTTTTATTTATCCTCACTTTCTGTTAACTAGAAAAATATAGGAAAAGGGGCTGTATTAGGTGTTAGTGAAAATAGAGGTATCTTTGCTTATATGGACCAATTTTCTGTAACTCTTCTGTTGAGTACAGCCAAGTGTATATCCTTATTATGGGACAAACCCATCAGTTGATGCTGTACTAGTGATATACTCAGAAGAATAACTGGGAAAATGTAGCAAATGCTAACATCAGAAAGATGAGAAGTGCAGAATATGAAAAACTGGAGGAAGCATTATAAAATGTGTAGAGCAGTTAAATGCTGCAGAATGTTACAGCAAGTGTTGAGGTTATTAAGGACAGGGCTAAGATGGCATGCAAGTACTGTACACTACTGCTGTATTAAACATTCTTCTCATACTTATTATTTTGTTATTAATATCTTTTAATTATATTAAATAATCTTTGTATGTTTAAACAAAAAGGCAGTGTACATGTAATATTAAGGTGCATTTGTGCAACTATTGATGCCTTGGAAAAGCAGTAGGTATTACATATTCTGAGTGTGTGTTTGTAGCATTAGTCATCAAGCATGCAATGCATATGCACCATATTGTCATCTGTTGAGCTCTACAGTATTTTTTGCATCGCATAAACAGCACAATTTTTGAGAATAGGTTGTTGAACATAAAATGTGTGCTTTGATTTTCTCTGCTACTTTTGTCTGAAACATTTCTCATTCTAAGAAGAACTGAGCGAGATATGATCAAAAATGTTTATTAGTCGTCATGTAAAGTACCTTTTATTCTTGTTAGATTTTAATGAAACTTGGACTTTCTTGACAGATTTTCAAGAAAATACTCAAATATAAAATTTCATGAAAATCCATTTAGTGGGAGCCAGGTTGTTCCATGTGGATGGATGGACAGACAGGCAGACATGATAAAGCTAATAGTCCTTTTCACAATTTTGCGACTGCACTTATACTGTAACAGTACTTCATTTTGCCACCACCCTCATTATAGTGCCACAGTTTGCAGTGAAGAGTGGTGGCGCTTTATCATGGTTGACTGTGTATGGACGAGACACAAGTGTATTTTCGGGATCAAAATTTTGAGATCTCAAATCCCATTACATTATGTGTGTTATGTAACATATGTTTTAATGAGCTGTGTATTTTGTTGTCATATGCTACAGTCCTTTGTACAATGAATCACTTGTGAGCTTCATGTAAAGTGGGACCATGTGATATGACATTGAACCAATATGAACCAAACCCAGTGTCACCTAACAGCCACAATTCCTGTCAGTATTTTTAGGCGGGTTGATGGACAGAAAATTTGTCGGTATTATGCTTTTATGTTATGTGCTGTGGGCTATAAAAGTTGTTTATACTGACTACCAGACCATTTCTCCTTAACCTAACAAGTTTTTTGGGTTTACAAAATTCATTTAATTGAAAGACTGACCTCTCTCTGTCCATTGAAAAGAAAACTGTGGCATAATGAAGAAGTATGTGAGATGGTGGTTTATGTTAATAATTCTTCTGTGTAGACTGTTGTCAGTAGGCCTGTAGATATTTGGCTTAATTTCAAGCCATGGTGTCGGCTTCAAGCATTGTCTACCTTAGTTACCTTGGCATCTTAATGGAGGGTAGCTGACATCAATTTTTGTTTTGATAGAGATCATGTTATATGCAACTGGGACATATATTATGATAGACTGGCACAAGTCCACGCTTATTGACACCTGTAAAAGAAGCCCATTTAAAAGTTGTTCCACCATGCCATGTGTATGCTGTGTACAGTTTATTATGTTAATGCACATCTTTGTTAGCTTGCTGAAACACACTGATACTCTTCATATTTGCTAAACCCAAACAGGTTGATGGATTGGATTGGGAAGAGAGACTTAGCTCAACACTGCCTGCACCTAGAGATCCGCGTGTTGTTCGATTACTTCTTGAGGCAGGTGCTAGACTATCAACTGAAGAAGACAGAGATAATGCTGGAGTTAGAAGGAGTGGCTGTGAACACACTGGGGTGGCTGTCACATCTAGTCAGGTTTGTGTTGAATGTGTAGGTGTAGAGTGCAGTGATATGTAAGTGCAGAGTATAGTTGTATGAATGTGAAGATTACAATCACATATAGGAGTAGTCACATGTAGGTGTGTAGTACAATTGCATGTACATGTACCATACAGTTATGTGTAGGTGAGTCCAGTCACATGTAAGTGAAGAGTACAATCATGTAGGTGTAGAATACAGGCACATATGTGTGTATAGAATACAGTCACATGTATGTTGGTAGTAGTCACATGTGGGTGTGAAGTACAGTGTGGGCGAGATATCACCATACAGAAAGCAGTGTGCATTCATATCAATATAATTAATTTGAATCACCTACGCACTTCTTGGTTGCATGTCAAGTGGATCTGTATGTGCACCTTGATGCTGGACATACAGTCTGATGCACCTTCATGTCCTCTGTGACATGCATGGGAGCATTCATGGAATAATGGTGTGGAAGGCATCTTCAACAGCTGTGCACAACCCTTTGTTGGTGATGTAGCGATGTGCACCCAGTCTTTCCTTGATACTACCCCACAAGGAATCATCCGGGGTGGTAATGTAAGGACCATGTGCTGCAGCCTCACATCATCAGTGAGTCCCCTGTCTCTGAGCTGAGGTTTCAGCCATTTCTCCAACATTGCCAAATAAGGTCCAATCAGATAATAAATGTTATACCTGCCTATATCATCACATGTGGTGGAGCATATTCCATCTTCTGTATGAAATGGAGATTGCCTTGACCAGAACACAACATTTCTGACACATGCACTGCAACAGGTGGCACATTAGTCACTGAAAAAAAACCTTTGCACAGCATCTGACACTTGGGTATTTGTCCACCAAAGTATGGCATGAGTCACAGCGCTGATCCATGTCGACATCCAACAGTTTATTCATGAAAACTGGGCAACACAGCCTCATTTTCAAGTCTTTCTTCAAGGTGGTCTCACAGTGTTGAGTGTGACACACCAAGGTCTGATGATCATTTCTGTGTCAGCTTCACTGGGGAATGTTGAATGGCAACAGCAACTGCTGTGCTGTGTGATTGTGAGTGCGTGCTGTGTAGGTATACAGTGACTTTTCGCCCACTCTGTACATTTGTGTGCAGGTGGAGAGTACAGTCACATAAAGTCTGGTAGATCCATCATACTTTTTGCTAGATATGCTATCTGAAACTAAGCCATTTAGTGACATATTAGGCCTCATGTACTATAGCTAACATTATGCCATATTCCTCATGTTTTATTGCTTCTTTCAGTTGATTTTCCTCCAATTTATAGGAATTCTCCACTGGATATACCATAATATAAATCTTGCAAATGAATCCAAACACCATGTTGCAGCTATAAGCATCCTGTTTGGCATACACAAGGTCCCGCATTCAATCTCTTTCAAGAGACTTCTTTATACAATTTGCATTTCAGTGTGTATGGCAGGTGGTGAAGCAGTATACCTCGAAAGATTTAACTGTTACCTCCCAGTTCATCCATTATAATAATCATGACAGCATTATATTACCTCGTAGGATCCATTTTTCCAAAAGAAGCTCAACCACCAACTGAGAGTAACATACGGTGATTTTGCTGAGTGCTGGTATCATCTCTGTTTGAAATTTTAAGTTTGCCATCTACTTTACAGTACAAAATATGTAGCAGAAGCAACATCTATTTTTTTCCTCTTAACATGAATGATTGTTTTGACATATAATTTTTGTCAAAGTACAGCACATCGCAATTATTGACTAACTTTGGGGTCCATCCAGAGGATCTTCCTGACCTAGCATGTGAAAACCACTAAACTGTACAGTAAATAATGCATTTTTAAATAAGTCAAGATGAGAAAGAAAAGGACCTGCTTACATTATTTGTTCTCTACATAATGCTCATTTAATGTAATCATGCTTCAAAGTAAGAAGTAGTGTATAATATTGTGACACATTATTTCCTCTAGTACTGTTGTGCTTCTTGCAACTGTATACTCACCGACACCTAAGGGCACATGCGTATGAACAGAAGCAATACTGAACTAATACTTGCTCTTTGTGTAAATGAGAGGGCCTGCTTGGTCCTTTTCATTCAGTGTCTTTATAACTCACTTTATATTTGCAGGTGTCAGAGGAATGTAGCCCAGTCATAGAGTCACTGGTCCGTGATCCTCTTGCTGAATTGTTGGGAGTGGTTGATGGGGATGTAAATAAACCAGATGGGGGTGGACGCACCTTGTTGCACTCATTATCAGCTGAAGGGAATGCACGATTATTGCATTTAGCAATAACTGCTTGTCATGATGCAGACCTTGAGGCAACTGATCGCCATGGACAGACACCACTGAATCTGGCTGCACGGCATGGTCATGGAGATGTTGTGGCAGTTTTGTTGGCAGCTGGTGCCACGGCAGATCATGCTGACTGTGATGGTTGGACTGCCCTCAGAGCAGCAGCGTGGGGAGGACATACACAGGTCAGAGAGTTTTCAAATTTCTGTAATCCCAGTATAAGTATGTAATTTTTATAGAGGACTTCCTGTTGTGTTTTAATAATTTACAAGGTAGACAAATTCTTTATGGTTGCCATCAAACACAGCAATAGTATAAATAGGTATTAGCATTCTTTCTTTTAATGGCTACATGTTTTGGTCTTTTCTGACCATCATTGACCATCTTACAGAAACTGAAGGTACATGCACTGCAGTTATGTTGTATGGGATCCCGTAATACTTACAGTTGTATTAAAATATATATAGAATATTAAAACTTGTATAACACTGAGTAGTTTTGGCTGTGTAGCAATTTTGTATTGGTAATAAATCTTCATTGGTCTGAATAGAAATTAAAATATATTGTATTTTACTTTGTAATTGCTCATCCCGATGTGTTGCAATAACATACATACAAAAACTTTTCGTCAACACACCTTTATTTGTTTTGGTAACTAGATAACAAATAAAGGTGTGTTGACGAAAAGTTTTTGTATGTATTGTATTTTACATACAAAACCTGTTGAGTTTCCTTGTCACAAGTTTAGCAGTTCTAGTTCTTTTGATGTTGTTTTTCTTGCACATAGTTTAGATTCCAGGTATCTTGGCTTTTTCGTTTCTTGTGTATATTGATATAACAGATGGTGACTGTAGGTGTTCTTTAGTTTCTGATCAGAGTTTTGTATCGAAGGGTATTTTAGTTATCATTAATGATGTACACTGTAGTTTTGTATCACAATGATGATTGTTCTGAAATTGTAAGTATTTCATATAGTTTTTATTTTAATTTGTTGAATTACTGATGGAGAATGTGTATGGACATACACGAGTATTAAGATTCTTATTGGATGATGAGATGATAGGAATATATGTGCATGCTTGCTGTGCTGTTGCTTTTAACTGGACAAGGTCACGGCAGGTATTGAACGTTTGTAGCGGTGAATGCCCTATGTTGGTGGGGGTTTTTTTGGGGGGG
>JGI20169J29049_11449397_pt1 | contig 14751 bp, 5 predicted proteins | sample TergutNc150P1_FD_29049 | JGI IMG/M metagenome (IMG submission 29049) | reverse complement strand
AGCACCAAAACACGAAATCAGAGGTGGATTAAATCATGTTTGTAGCCTATATTCAGCACATTTGAAGTGCAAGTTGTTCGTAATTATACGAATTTCACCCCAGAACATTTTCTGCAAAATGCAGGACGACCTTACTTATCTGTTCACGGATTACCAGATAGAGCAAATTATCAAAGAAAAACTATTTGTAAACTTATCTTTCTGTGGAAATTCACTATCTGGTGATCCGATTATACAGGTAAGGAACGCCGCCATACCTACACTTACTTATAAAGAGATGGCAGCAGCCGGACTTTTCGACGTATAATAAATTCAACACACCTCTCAGGATTTATTTCTCTCTTAATACTAGTCAATTAACCTCACTCTCCTTCACCCTGGCATTCTACACATGCCAATATGTACGGCGCCACCATTATATCGTATCAGTTACCAATCACTACGATGTCTTAGGTCGTGGGTATAAGAAACGCAGCCGTGCCGATTCCGACATATCAATATCACACATGATCACGTGTACACAGCGTGACAGTCTGGCGGCCATTACTAGCACACGGCCCCACCTGCCTCCTGCGACACTCCTACTCGCGTCGCGCCGACCAATACGAGTCCACTATCTTCTATCTCTCTCCACGCGCGGGCTGTACGCTGACATCACTGCACGAGCCGCCCACAACCACGGACAACCGTCATCTTAAATATAAACCAATCTATACGTTAGCAAAACACATATATGATTAAAATGGATCCATTACCATTCAACACCAGCGTCGAATACATACCTACTCAAGACCGCCTTCTTAAATATACCAATCTATACGGCGGCACAACTAGCGTGACGTCACCACACACAAACATATATATATGATTAAAACGCATCCATTACCAATAAACACCATCCCCAAATACATACCTATACATAGGTCAAGACGGCCGAAACATTCCACTCCAACCTATATCCCACATATTCCCACTAGACCAATCCTTACGGCGGCTGTAAGGGGCTAGCCTTAATCAGTTCTGGTGTCATTATTGCGGTCGGGGAATCTATTCAAATTTTCCCCACACATATTTAAATTCAAACTTTCAAATCTCCCACACATATTTAAATTCAAACTTTCAAATCTCCCGCTTCTTTCATCCGCGATACACCCACTCCATCACGGAACTCTATCCTATAGTTCCACATTTCCTACAACAGATGGCAATACTTATACTTCCTATCTTTCATCAACAGGTTGCCTTACCGTCGATTCACCTACTCACTTCCCCTCGCCACACACACGAACCTATTTCACACTCAACACAACCAACACGGATGACAGTCTCAGAGAGACTGGCCTGAGGGTAGCGCGCAGCGCGACCCTCTCTTTTTGTGGGAAAGGCCCGCCCAAAAATACATACGACGGGGCCTTTCCAATCACATGGGCCGTCGCCCAAAAATACATACGGCGGGGGCCCACCTTTCCACTCCCCCTATATCCCCCACATTCCCATTCCAATCCCCTGGCCCCAAGCCCAAAAATACATAGGGCGGGGGCTCCCTTTCCACCCCCTATATCCCACACATTCCCACTATACCAAACCTCACGGCGGCTCAGGCAAAAATTGGCAACTGACCCTTTTGGGGCCCACTTTTTGCGGGGTGCAAAATTGCACCCACCCACCCCCCATTCTTTTTTTTGACCCTGGAGAATTGCTCATCGGCGGTACATGATTAAAACGCATCCATTACCAATCAACACCATCGTCAAATACATACCTATCCACAAGCAAACACGAAGGGAACCTAAGGAGTAGGGAGGCATGGTGCCACCCTGACAAAAGACCTAAATAATAAGTCGAAAGCCCTAATGTGACCCAAGTACGGCACTTACTACTAACGTGGTTTAGATAATCTGCAGATGCAATATCAATAGTCTTTCAAAGAAAGACATATTTGAACACATATTCCTAACATAAACTCAATGTCACCGTCGATACCTTGTCGTAGATTTGTGGCAAGAAACACATAAATGGCGAGGAAGCGATCGTTTCTGGAAAATAACATGAAAAACGTTCGACAAATAGTTCCACCTATTGCCGCTAGGTTCTCTGGTGTCGTAGCAGACGTAGAGGCACCTGGCAACGAAAGTGGGAACCACTAAAAACTTGGCCAGGATGCAGTGAACCAGATCGGTAACGGTCTCCTTTCTGGGCTATTATTCGTACCAAACTGGCCTTAGAGAGCTATATACTAATGAATGAACCTAAACGTCGGTCCCGTATACACGTATTTCATTACTTAGCGCGAGGCTTGTATCGACCTAATATACTGAACTAGTAGGGTGTACATCGAGCGTTAATACAAGAACATATTCAGTTTGCCGAACTCATGTACGGAGACTGTTTTGATTACCGATGAGTTGCATGTCAAGCTCTAAGACATGTGTTTCATCTCTATTCGCGAGTCATGTTTCCTGTCCATATTCAATACAGATACACAGTAAGCCAAGCGTAAATACACAATTTTTTGATTTGGTGCAAGTTATGTTTAAACCCATATTCAGAACAGATAAGAATGCCAATACACGAATTTCTTCACTTGCAGTGGGTCATGTTAACAGGCTTTGTTACAGAATGGCTGTATGTCAAGCGCATAACACGTACTCTGTGAGGTAGGTTAAGTCAATTTTGCAGCCCATATTCAGCACAGTTAAGGTGCAAATAGTTCGTAATTATATGAATTTCGTCACTTGTTAAAAGTCTTGATCCTGGCAATTTTCTAAGCAGTTTGTTTGTAGGTAGATTGCCATTAATCATAATTCAACACTTTTAGCGCCAAACGTTTCGAAACCATTTTCAGGACAGAATTACTTCAGTTCGTGCAAGTCACGTTTTAGTAACTTATTCAGAACACCTTGGCTGCATGTTTAGAGTTTAGAGTAATTTATCAACAGAATAAAGCTTCATGTCGAGCTTCAGAAAGGATCTTATTAAGTTGACTCAAGTCATAAATCTCGATCATTTTCTGCAAAATTATGCTCTACTTTAATCGCCAGTACACGAATTTCTTCAGTTTGCGAATTTCACATTACGAAATCAAAGGTAGCACAAATTATCTGAAGTTCGAAATTCCATCCATGGGTTTATCTGAAGTTCGAAATTCCATCCATGGGTTGTCGCAAATCTTGTTTTGAAAACATATTCCTAAATGATACCCTCAATGTCACAGTCTTTCACCGTCGTAGATTTGTGGCGAGAAACACTTACATAAATGGCTAGAAAGCAGTCATTTCTGCTAAATTAGCGATACGACTTTTCGGCAAATAGTTCCACCTTTTGCCGCTAGGATCTCTGGAGTCCTTGCAGACGTTAGAGGTAACTGGCGATGGATGTGGGAACCACTAAGAAATTCCCCTGGATGCAGTGTACCAGATCCATAACGGTCATCTGTCTTGTGCTTTTGTTCATTCCCTACTGGCCATAGAGCTCTATATTAATGAATGAATCTAAAAGTCAGTCCCCTATACACGTATTCCATTACTTAGCGCGAGTCGTGTATGGAGCTCATATACTCAACAAATTGGCTGCATTTCGAACGTTGATACACAAACAAGTTCTGTTCGCCGAACTAGCGTTCGGAGACTGTTTTCGTTACCTATAAGTTGCATTTCAAGCCCTAAGACACTTTCTTCATCACTATTCGCGAGTCTTGTTTCCAGTTCATATTAAGTAAAATTAGACAGTGAGCCGAATACATGAATATCTTTATTTGGAGGAAGTTATATTTAAAACCATATTCAGAGCAGATAAAATGTATGTCGAATGCCAATACACGAATTTGTTCACTTGCATTGAGTCACGTTAACAGTCTTTGTCACAGATAGGCCGAATGTCCGGCGCCAAAACACGAACTCTTTGAGATGGTTTAAATCATGTTCGTACCGTATATTTAGCACAGTCAAAGTGCAAGTTGTTCGTAATTATACGAATTTCTTCACTTGCCAAAGCCTTGGTCCTGACAATTTTCAGTGCAGTTTGGTTGTAGATAGATTGCCATTAAACAGATTTCAACAATTTTAGCGCGAAACCTTTCGAGACCACTTTCAGCACAGAATTTCTTTAGTTTGTGGAAGTTACGTTTTAGTCACTTATTCAGTACAACATGGCTGCATGTCGAGCGCATATGTGTTTAGAGTCATTTATCAACACACTAAAGCATCATGTCGCGCGTCACAAAAGAACTTATTCAGTTGACACAAGTCATAATTCTCTATCCTTTTCTGCAAAGTTAGACTGTAGTTCGAGCGCCAATACCCGAATTTTTCAGTTGGCGCAATATATAATACGGAGCCAAACGTGGTTTAGATAATCTGTAGATCGAACGTCAATAGTCTTTTAACGCAAGACATGTTTTTAACACATTCCAATCATAAACGCAATGTCATCGTCGATCCCTTGTCGTAGGTTTGTGGCAAGAAACATATACATAAATGGCGAGGATGTGGTCATTTCTGCAAAATTACATGACAAACTTTCGACAAATAGTTCCACCTTTTGCCGCTAGGTTCTCTGGCATCTCTTCTAAAGTAGAGGCACCTGGCGATGAAAGTGGGAACCACTAAGAGTTTACCCAGGATGTTGTGTACCAGACCCGTAACGGTTTCCTTTCTGGGCTGTAGTTCATGCCTAATTGGCCTTAGAAAGCTATATACTAATGAAAGATCCTAAATGTCAGTCCCGTATACACGTATTTCATTACTTAGCGCGAGACGTTTATTGAGCTCATATACTGAACTAATAGGCTGTACTTCGAGCGTTAACGCACGAACATCTTCAGGTGTCCGAACTCATGTACAGAGATTGTTTTGATTACCGATTAGTTGCATGTCAAACTCTAAGACAACTGTTTCATCTCTATTCGCGAGTCATGTTTCCAGTCCATATTAAATACAGATAGACAGTAATCCAAGCGCAAGCATACAAATTTCTTGATTTGGGGCAAGTTATGTTTAAACCCGTATTCAGAAGACATCAGAATGCCAATACACGAATTTTATCATTTGCAGTGTGTCATGTTAACAGGCATTGTTACATAATGGCTGTATGTCAAGCGCTTAACACGTACTCTGTGAGATGGATTAAATCATTTTTGTAACCCATGTTCAACACAGTTAATGTGCAAGTAGTTCGTAATTATATGAATTTCATCACTTGTCAAAAGTCTTGGTCCTGGCAATTTTCTAAGCAGTTTGGTTTAGATAGATTGCCATTAAACAGATTTCAACACTTTTAGCGCGAAATGTTTCGACATCATTTTCAGGACAGAATTGCTTCAGTTGGTGCAAGTCACGTTTTAGTCACTTATTCGGTACACCTTTGCTGCATGTCGAGCGCATATATGTTAAGAGCCATTTATCAATACAATAAAGCTACATGTCGAGCGTCAGAAAGAAAACAATTAAGTTGGCTCAATTCATAATATTCTATCATTTTCTGTAAAGATATATTGTAGTTCGATCGCCAATGCACGAATTTCTTCAGTTGGCGCAATTCACATAATAAAATCAAAGGTAGCACAGATAATCTGTAGGTCTAACTTCAACACTCTTTTATCATGAGTTTTCGCAAGTCTTGTTTTGAAAACGTATTCCTAACTAACAACCACAATGTCACCGTCTGTCACTTGTCGTAGATTTATGGCCAAAAACATTTAAATAAATGGTGAGGAGACGGTCATTTCTACTAATTTACCGATCAGACTTTTCGACAAATAACTCCACCTTTGCCGCTAGGGTCTGTGGCATCTTTGCAGAGGTAGAGGCACCTGGCGACGAAAGTGGAATCCACTAAGCAATTCCCCTGATGCAGTGTACCAGACCCATAACGGACTTCTGTCTTGGGCATTTGTTCTTGCCTTACTCGCCATAGAGCTATATTCTAACGAATGAATCTAAAAGTCTTTCCCTATACACTTATTCCATTACATAGCGCTAGACGTGTATGGAGCTTATATAATCAACAAATAGGCTGTATTTCGAGCGTTCATATACGAACATGATCTGTTCGCTGAACTCACGTTTGGAGATTGTTTTGTTTACTGATGAGTTGCATGTCAAGTCCTAAGAAACGTCCGTCATTTCTATTCGCGAGACATGTTTCCAGTTCATATTAAGTAAAATTAGACAATGAGCCGAAAGAAAATACACGAGAATTAAATCCATATTCAGACCAGATGAAATGTATGTCGAATGTCCAAACACGAATTTCATCACTTGCAGTGAGTCATGTTAACAGGCTTTGTCACAGATAGGCCGAATGACAAACGCCACAACACCAACTCTTTGAGGTGGATTAAATCATGTTTGTAGCCTGTATTCATCACAGTTAAAGTGCAAGTTGTTCGTAATTATACGAATTTCTTCATTTGCCAAGTCTTGATCCTGACAGTTTTCAATGCAGTTGGGTTGTAGATAGTTTGCATTAAACAGATTTCAACACTTTTAGCGCCAAACGTTTCGAGGCCACTTCCAGCATAGAATTGCTTTAGTTTGTGCAAGTAACGTTTAATCACTTATTTAGTACAATTTTGCTACATATCAAGCGCATATATGTTTAGAGTCATTTATCAACACAATAAAGCTTCATGTCGCGAGTCTTATAGGAACTTATTAAGTTGACTCAAGCCATAATTCTCGATAATTTTCTGCGAAGTTACACTGTAGTTCGAGCGCCAATACACGAATTTCTTCAGTTCGCGCAATACGTATTACGAAGCCAGACGTGGTTTAGATAATCTGTAGATCAAACATCAATAGTCTTTTAAGGCAAGACATGTTTTGAACACATACTCCTAACATAACGTCAATGTCGCCATCGATCCCTTGTCGTAGATTTGTGGCAAGAAACATACATAAATGGCGAAAAAGTGGTTATTTCTGCAAAATTAAATGACGAACTTTCGACAAATATTACCACCATTTGCCGCTAGGTTCTCTGGCGTCTTTGCTGAAGTAGAGGCACCTGCCGACGAAAGTGGGAACCACTAAGAACTTGCCCAGGATGCAGTGTACTAGATCCGTAACGGTCTCCTTTCTGTCTAACTGGCCTTAGAGAGCTATATACTAATGAATGAACCTAAATGTCGGTCCTGTAATCACGTATCTCATTACTTAGCGCGAGATGTTTATCGAGCTCATATACAGAATTAATAGGCTGTACTTCGAGCTTTGATACACGAACATATTCACTTTGCCGAACTCATGTACGGAGACTGTTTTGATTACAGATTTCAAGCTCTAAGGCAATTATTTCATCTCTATTCGCGAGTTTTGCTTCCAGTCCATATACAATACTGATAGACAGTAAGCCAAGCGTAAACACATCAATTTATTGATTTGGCGCGTTATGTTTAAAACCATATTCAGAACAGATAAAAATGCCAATACACGAATTTCATCACTTGCAGTAAGCCATGTTAACATGCTTTGTTACAGAATGGCTGTATGTCAAACGTTTAAAACACGTACCCTGTGAAGAGGATTAAATCATTTTTGTAGCCCGTATTCAGCACAGTTAAGGTGCAAGTAGTTCGTAATTATATGAATTTCTTCACTTGTCAAATGTCTTGATCCTGGCAATTTTCTAACCAATTTGGTTGTAGATAGATCGCTATTAAACAGATTTCAATAATTTTAGCTCGAAAATTTTCGAAACCATTTTCAGCACAGAATTCCTTCAGTTGCTACAAGTCACATTTTAGTCACTTATTCAGTACAGCTTTGCTGCATGTCGATCGCATATATGTTGAGTCATTTATCAACACACTAAATCTTCATGTTGAGCGTTAGAAAGGATCTTATTAAGTTGGCTCAATTCATAATTGTCTATCATTTTCTGAAAAGATATAATGTAGTTCGATCGCTAATACACAAATTTCTTCAATTGGCGCTATTCACATTAAGAAATCAAAGGCAGCACAGATAATCTGTAGGTTGAACTTTAATTCTCTTTTATCATGGGTTGTCGCAAGTCGTTTTGAAAACATATTCCTAACTGATAACCTCAATGTCACCGTCTGTCACTTGTCGTAGATTTGTGGCGAGAAAAATTTAAAGAAATGTGAGGAAGTGGTCATTTCTGCTAAATTACCCATCAGAATTTCCGACAAACAGTTCCACCTTTTGCCGCTAGGGTCTCTGGCGTCTTTGCAGACGTAGAGGCACCTGACGACGAAAGTGAGAACCACTAAGAAATTCCCCTAGATACAGTGTACCAGATCCATAACGGTCTCCTGTCTTGGTCTTTTGTTGTTTCCTTACTGGCCATAGAGCTATATATTAGTGAATGAATCTAAAAGTCAGTCCCGTATACACGTATTCCATTACTTAGCGCGAGTCGTGTATGCAGCTCCTATACTTAAAAATAGGCTGTATTTCGAGCATTGATACACGAACATGTTCTGTTCACCAAACTCACGTTCGTAGACTGTTTTCATTACCAATAACTTGCATGTCAAGCCCTAAGACACTTCTTTCACCACTATTCGCGAGTCATGTTTGCAGTTCATATTGAGTACAATTAGACAGTGAGACGAATGTAATTACACGAATATATTGATTTGGAGCAAGTTATGTTTAAACCCATAATCAGAAGAGAAAAATATATGTAGAGTGCTAAAATACGAATATCGTCACTTGCAGTGAGTCATGTTAACAGGCTTTGTCACAGATAGGCTGAATATCAAGCGCCAAAACCCCAACTCTTTGAGTTGGATTGAATCATGTTTGTAGCCAATATTCACCACAGTTAAAGTGCAATTTCTTCTTAATTATACGAATTTTATCACCTGCCAAAGTCTTTATTCTGACAATTTTCTAAGTACTTGGGTGTAGATAGATTGCAATTAAACAGTTTTCAAAACTTTACCGCTAAACATTTCGAGACCATTTTCAGCCCAGAATTGCTTTAGTTGGTGCAAGTCACGTTTTAGTCACTATTCTGTACACCTTTCCTGGATGTCGAGGGCATATATGTTTACAGTCATTTATCATCACAATAAAGCTTCATGTCGCGCTTCAGAAAGGATCTTATTAAGTTGACCCAAGTCATAATTCTCGATCATTTTCTACAAAGTTAGACTGTAGTTCGAACGCCAATACAAGAATTTCTTCAGCTGATGCAAAACATGTTACGAAGACAAACGTGGTTTGGATAATCTGTAGATCGAACATCAATAGTCCTTTAACGCAAGATATGTTTTGAACAAATATACGTAACATAACGTCAATGTCACCGTCGATCACTTGTCGTAGATTTGTCGCAAGATACATATACATAAATGGCGAGGAAGCGGTCATTTCTGCAAAATTACTTGACAAACGTTCGACAAATAATTCCACCTTATGCCGCTAAGTTCTCTAGCGTCTTTGCAGACGTAGAGGCACCTGGCGACGAAAGTGGGAGCCACTAAGAACTTGCCCAGGATGCAGTGCACCACATCCGTAACGGTCTCCTTTCAGGGCTATTGTTCATGCCTAACTGGTCTAGAGAGCTATATACCAATCAATGAACCTAAACGTCGGGCCCGTATACACGTATTTTATTATTTAGCTCGAAAAGTGTATGGTGCACATATACTGAACTAATAGGCTGTATTTCGAGCGTTAATGCACGAACATCTTCTGCTGGCCCAACTCATGTACGGAGACTATTTTGATTACCGATGATTTGCATGTTAAACTCTAAGACAATTATTTCATCTCTATTCGCGAGTCAAGTTTCCAGTCCATATTAAATACAGATAGACAGTAAGCCAAGCGTAAACACACAATTTTATTGATTTGGCGCAAATTATGTTTAAACCCATATTCAGAACAGATAAGAATGTCAATACACGAATTTCTTCACATGCAGTGAGTCATGATAACAGGCTTTGCTACAGAATGGCTGTATGACAAGCGTTTAACACATAGTCTGTGAGGTGGATTAAATCATTTTTGTAGCCCATATTGAGCACAGTTAAGTTGCAAGTAGTTCGTAATTATGTGTTTTATCACTTGTTAAAAGTCTTGATCCTGACAATTTTTTAAGCAGTTTGGTTGCAGATGGATTGCCATAAAAAAATTTCAACACTTCTACAGCGAAACGTTTCGAGACCATTTTCAGCACAGAATTGTTTCAGTTGGTGCAAGTCACATTTTTGTCACTTATTCCGTACAACTTTTTTGCATGTCGAGCGCATATATGTTTAGAGTCATTTATCAACCCACTAAAGCTTCTTGTCGCGCGTCAGAAAGGAACTTATTAAGTTGACTGAAGTCATAATTCTCGATCATTTTCTGCAAAGTTAGACTTAGTTCTATCGCCAATACACGAATTTTTTCAGTTGGCGCAATTCCCATTACGAAATCAAAGGTAGCACAGAAAATCTGTAGGTCAAACTTCAATACTCTTTTATCATGGGTTTTCGCAAGTCTTGTTTTGAAAACATATTCCTAACATAACATCAATGTCACCGTCAATCCCTTGTCGTAGATTTGTGGCAACAAACATATACATAAATGGCGAGAAAGCGATCATTTCTGGAATATTACATGACAAACCTTCGACAAATTAATTCACGATCATTTTCTGCAAAGATAGGCTGTAGTTGGAGCGCCAAAGCTCGAATTTCTTCAGTTGATGCAGTTCATTTTACGAAATCAAATGTAGCACAAATAATCTGTGGGTCGAACATCAATACTCATTTAACATGGTTTGTCGAAGTTGTTTTGAACGCGTATATCTAACAGATATTCTAAATATCGCCGTCCATCCTTCGTCATAGTTGTGGCAAGAAACATACCAAAATGGCGTGGAAGCGGTCATTTCTGCAAAATTACCGGACAGACTTTTCGACAAATAGTTCCATCTTTCGCCGCTAGGATCTCTGGCGTCTTTGCAGATGTGGAGACACCAGGTGACCAAACTGGGAACCACTAAATCTTGCCCGGAATGCAGCGTGCCAGATCCGTAACGGTTTCCTGTCTGGGTTATTGTTCAGGCCTAACTGGTCTTAAAGGTGTATCCTAATGAATGAACCTAAATGTTGGTCCCGTATACACGTATTTCTTTACTTAGCGCGAGTCATGTATCGAGCTCTATTTCTGCACAGATGGGCTGTATTTCGAGCGTAAATACACGGCCATCTTCAGTTGGCCCAACTCATGTCATCAGGCTATATTGATTCCTGATGAGTTGCATGTCTAGCTTTAAATCACTTATTTCATCACTTTTCGCGAGTAATTTTTCCAGTCCATATTCAGTAGTGATATACTGTAAGCCGAGCTTAAACACACGAATTTCTTGTTTTGGCGCAAGTCATGTTTAGACCAATATTCTGGACAGATATGATTATGTCGAATGCCAATTCACAAATTACAGTACTTGGAGTGAATCATTTTACAAGCTTTATTCGTCACACATGGGCTGTATTGTCAAGCGCGTAAACACGACTTCCTTGAGTTGGAGTAAGTCATGTTTGTAGCTCATACTCAGCACAGTTAAAGTGCTAGTTTTCCTAATTATACGAAAGCCTTCATTTGTCATAGGTCTCATTTCCTGACAAGTTTCTATACAGTTTGGTTATGGATAGATTGCCATTAAATAAATTTTATCACTTGTAGTTGCAAAACGTTTCTTGACCATTTTCAGCACAGATAATATACACGAATTGCTTCAGTTGTTGCAAGTCAAGTTTTTGCTCATATTCAGCACAGTGAATTCAGATGGCGGAATTCATACTTCGATGCCAGGTAAAGCACAGATAAGACGTAAGTCGAGAGCCAATACGCGAATTAAATTTTTTGTAGCAAAAATTTTTACCCATACAGGTAGCCTGCAAGTCGAAAGAAAATACAATTATTTCTTCACGTGGCGGGAGTCATGTATCGAGTTCATATTCAGCATAGAGAGAGCGCATGTACTTTTATTCCTTGAGGTATCGTAAGTCGTTGTTAGCTAAAAGATCGGCTTTATTTGGAATTACAGTACTTGAATTTTATCACTTGCAGCGAGTCAAGTTTTTAGGCCTTATTTATCGCACATCGAATGATAATAGCGTCTTACTTGAGTTGGAGCAAATCATGTTTGGCGCCCATTTTCTGCACGGTTAACCTGAATGTGGAAATCAAACATACGATTTACATCGTTTGAAGCACATCATGTTTCGAGATAGTTTTATGCACAGATTTGTTTAAATTGAGTGCCAATGCGCTCCATGTGAGTCATGTTTTGAGTCAATATTTAGAACAGATTTTCTGTAGGTCCAAAAACTATAAACGTATATCTTCAATTGCCGACTCATGTTTGAATACCACATTCAGAACAGAGAGGCTGCTTGTCGAGAGCAATTAAACGAATTCTATCACTTGGCTCGAAAGGTGTTTCGAGTCTTTATTCAGCATAGATAGCCTGGAGTTCGAGCACGAAAATACAAATTATTTTATTTGTCACAAGTCAATTTTAGAGTTATTTATCAACACAATTAAGTTTCAAGTCGAGCGTCATACAGGATTTTATTAATAAGATTCATTCTGAAGCTCGACATGAAGCTTTATTGTGGTGATAAATGACTAAACATATATGTGCTCGACATGCTGGCAAGCTGTACTGAATAAGTGACTAAAACTTGACTTGCACCAACTGAAGCAATTCATGTGTATTAACGGTGCAAAAAATTGTCTCGAAACGTTTCGCGCTCCAAGTGATAAAATTTGTTTAATGGCAATTCATCCACAATTAAACTGTGTAGAAATTTGTCAGGAAACAAGACCTTTGACAAGTGGTGAAATTCGTATAATTACGAACAACTTGCACCTTAACTGTGCTGAATATGAGCTACAAACATGACCTACTCCAAATCAAGAAAGTCGTGTTTTCGCGCTTGACGATAGACCGCCCATGTGTGACGAATAAAGCCTGTAACATGATTCATTCCAAGTAATGTAAACTGTGAATTGACATTCAACATATTCTTATCTGTCCGTAATATTAATCTAAACATGACTTGCGCCAAAACAAGAAATTCGTGTGTTTACACTCAGCTTACAGTCTATCTGTACTGAACGTGGACTGGAAACATGACTCGCGAAGAGTGATGAAAAAAGTCCCTTAGTGCTTGACATGAAACTCATCGGTAAAAAATACAGACTCGGAACATGAGTTGCGACAAATGAAGATGTTCGTGTATATGCTCTCGAAATACACCCTATCTGTGCAGAATATGAGTTCGATACATGACTCTCGCTAAGTAATGAAATACGTGTATACGGGACCGACATTTAGATTTATTCATTAATATAGAGCTTTGAGGCCAGTTAGGCATGAACAATACCCCAGACAGGAGACCGTTACGGATCTGGCACGCTGCATCCTGGCAAAGTTCTTAGTGATTTCCACTTTCGTCGCAAAGACGCCAGAGATCCCAGCGGAGAAAAGTGGAACTATTTGTAGAAAATCTGTCCGGTAATATTGCACAAATGACCGCTTCCACGCCATTTAGGTATGTTTCTTGCCACAAATCTACAAGGGATCGACGGCGACATTTAGCTTATCCGTTAGGAATAGGAGTTTATAACACGACTTGCGGCAAACCATGTTAAATAGTATTGATGTTCGACCCACAGACTATCTGTGCAACATTTCATTTTGTAACATGAATTGCGCCAACTGAAGAAATTCGTGTATTGGCGCTCGAACTGCAGTCTATATCTGCAGAAAATAAATTACGAATTATGAGTTGAGACAACCAAATAAGATCCTATCTGACACTCTACGTGAAGCTTTATTGTGTTTATAAATGACTCTAAACATATATGCCCTCGACATGCAGCCAAGCTGTACTGAATAAGTGACTAAATCTTGACATGCACCACATGAAACAATTCGTGTATATTATCTGTGTTGAAAATGGTATCGAATCGTTTCGGCCTACAATTGATGAAATTTGTTTAATGGCCATCTATGCACAAACTGTACTGAAATTTGTCAGGATACAAGACCTTTGACAGGTGATGAAATTCGTATAATTACGAACAACTTGCACCTTAACTGTGCTGAATATGAGCTACAAACATGACTTACTCCACCTAAAGAAAGTCGTGTTTTCTTGCTTGACAATACTGCTCATGTGTGACGAATAAAGCCTGTAACATGATTCACTCCAAGTATTTTAATTCGTGTATTGGCATTCGACATACATCTTATTTGTCCTCAATATTAGTCTAAACATGACTTGCGCCAAATTAAGAAATTTATGTTTGCCTTTGGCTTGCAGTCTACCTGTACTAAATATGGACTGAAAACATGACTCTCGAACAGTTATTAAATAAATGTCTTGGAGCTTGATATGCAACTCTTCGGTAATCAATATAGCCTCGGAACATGAGTTGGGCCAACTGAAGATGATCGTGCATTTACGCTCGAAATACAGCCTCTCTGTGCAGAATATGATCTCGCTACATGACTCGCGCTAAGTATTGAAATTTGTGTATACGGGACGGACATTTACGTTCATTCATTAGTATACAGGGTGTACCAGGAGGAATGTGCCAAACTTCGGCAGGGTGTTCCTTATGTTAAAGTATACCGATATAACCCAAAATACCTATGTCCAAAGTTGAACGGTTACAGAGATAATGGCCAGAGAAGTTTGAAACTTTGGCAGCTGTTACACACTTGTTGATTATCAAATACATATTAAAACTGGCAGGAATATGTGGTTTCTGT
>JGI20169J29049_11449402_pt1 | contig 14959 bp, 11 predicted proteins | sample TergutNc150P1_FD_29049 | JGI IMG/M metagenome (IMG submission 29049) | reverse complement strand
ACTTCTCTTAACGAGAATTACGTCGTTCCATGTATATGTCTTAGAGCGATATGACATAAGCATGGTTCGATGTATCGCGTAGCGGGATTCGTGCTACATTTTCCAGCGTTGCGCGTCACATCGAACCATGCATATGTCATATCTCTCTAAGACATATACATGGAACGACATAATTCTCGTTAAGAGAAGTATGATTCGTGTTTTTGTATCTAGCTTTCGTTTCTTTCCCCTATTCTCTCTGCAATAATCAGCGGTAGTTTTCCGTTTCTTATACTTGTCATGCTTGAATGACTCTATTTCGGCAATAAGCTGACTTTTACCGAGATTGAGCGCATTTGGATTCTTCGCGAGAAATTCGTAAACGTCCAGTCTCGCTTGCTCCTCAGTATAACTATCGTCTGACATAGCGACTATAATTACCGACGTCTTTGCTATTGAACGGCACACGCAACACTGCGACGGACAATGGCTAATCTCAAGTGGTTATTGTGTCTCCTACGCGTCACGATGTACTGGGATGCGCATGCGTGTAATGACGTCACAGATACGAGCACTGAATGCAATATTCATTTATCATATAGCGACTGACGCGTGGCCGGATGCGCATTATCTTATCGCGTTGTGACGTTATTACCTTTATGCTCCAGGAAAGTTTTACTGTCGAAGTCGTGGGACAATGTCATTTCGGTGGGTACCCCAGCCATAAGACATATACATGTCAAAAGGGCTAGAAACAATGCTCGCGACAAATAAAGTATTTCTTGGATGGGCCTTCTGCATGCGGCTTTATCTGCGCTGAAACCATAATTCTTGCCAAATGAAGAAATAAGAATTATGCCGTTCGACCAACAGCCTATCTTTACTGAAAGCGGGCTCTAAATATGTCTAAAGTCAAATGAAGAAATTCGTGCATTGGCGCTCGGCATGCAGAATATGGACACTAAACATTATTCGCACCAAATGAAATAATTCGCATACTGGCGTTTGAACTACAGCCTATCTGTACTGAAAATTAGCTGATAACCTGAATATGGACGCTAAAACGATTCGCCTCACATGAGGAAATTCGTATATTTGCTTTCGAACTATGGCCTATCTGTAATGAAATTGGGCTCTATATATGACTTGCGACAAATGATGTAAGTAGGGCATTGGGGAACTAGCAAGATCCTATATGTGATGAATATTGGTTCGAAACAGGATTCGCGTCAACTGAAAAATGTATTGTATTGGCGTTTGTGATAATCCTATCTGTGCTGAAAATTGGTTTGGAAATACGAACCGAGCCCAATAAATTCCTGAATGGTGATCGACACGCGGCCACTCTGTACCGTATACAAGCCAAATGAATAAATTCATAATTTGTCGTTCTACTTACAGCTTATGTGTATTGAAAACTGGCTAGGAACATGATTTGCGCAAAATGAAGAAACTCGTGCATTGGCGCTCGAGATTTCGTTATCTGTGCTGACTAAGATCTCTCTAAACACGATTCGCCCTCAAGTGAGGAAACTCGTATAATGGCTTTCGAACAATTACAGCCTATCTATTAGGAAAATAGGCTCTATATATGACGGGCAAAATGATGGACACAGTGTATTGGCGCGCTAGCAAAAGCCTATATGTGATGAATATTGGCTTGCAACACGACTCGCGTCAATTAAATATTGTAGTGTATTGGCGTTTGTGATCCATCTTATCTCAGCTTAAAATCGGCTCAAAACTTCATTTGCGCCAAATGAAGAAATTCGTACATGGTTATCGACATTCAGCCTCTCTGTAATAAATATGGGATCCAAACTAAGAAAATCGTATATTAGCATTCGACCTACAGTCTATCTCTGTTGAAAATGGGCCAAAATCATGATTCCCGCAAATGAATAAATTCATATATTTTCGATCGACTTAGAGATTATGTTTATTCAAATGGGCTCGAAACACGACTTGGGACAACTAAAAATTCTTGTATTGTCTTCGACTTTGAGATTATCTGTACTGAAAATTGGCTTGAAACATTATTCATGCCAATTGAAGAAATTCGTGAATTGAACGTCGACATTCAGCCTATGTGTACTGAATATTGGTTGTAAACATAATTTGAGCCAAATGAAGAAATTCGTATATTGTAATTCGACCTATAATCTATCTGTGCTGGAAATAGGCTAGAAATATGAATCGCACCAAATGAAGAGATTCGTTTATTGACTAATTACATACAGCTTATACGTGCTGAATATGGGTTGTTAAAATAATTCGCGTCATATGAAGAAATCTCTACACGTGTACCGCGCCAAGTGTAGAAATTCATGCATTGGAGCTCGACATGTAGCCTGTCAGTCCTGAATAAGGATCCCATTAGCTCAAAATGAGGAAATTCGTGAACTGGAGTTCGAACGACAGCCTATATATATTGAAAATTTACTGGAAACATGACTGGGTCCAAAAGAAGAAATTCGTACATTGGAGCTAGGCATGCAGCCCCTCTGTGCTGACTGTTGACTCTAAACACGATTCGCCCCAAATTAGGAAATTCAGATATTTGCTTTCGAAAATGAACCTATCTCTACTGATAATTTGCTTTGAATATGACTTGTGCCAAGCGAAGGGCAGTGTATAGGCGCCCTATCAAGAGCTTGTGCTGAACATTCTCTAGAAATATGACTAGTTTTGTCTGAAGATTCTAGTGTAATGGCGTTCGTACTGCATCCTACCTGTGCTGAAAATCATCTCGAAACTTGATTCGCGCTGAATGAAAAAATTAGTGCAGTGGGGATCGACAAACAGCAGTAACATGATTCCCGCTAAATAATAAAGTTCTTAATTTGGCTTTCGACATACAGCCAATCTGTTTTCAAAATGGGCTCTAAACATGACTTGTGCTGAAAAAATAAATTCCTATTTTGTCTTTCGAATTAGAGCTTATCTTTACTAAAAATAGGCTCGCGCCAATTGAGGAAATTCGTGAGTGGGCACTTGACATTCAACTTAACTGACCTGAATATGAGTTCTAAACATGATTCGCGCCAAATGAAGAAATTCTTAAATTGGTGTACGACCTACAGCCTATCTGTACCAAAAACGGGCGTATATCATCTCTATCGCCAAAAAAAGAAATTCGTGCTTTGGCGCTCGACATGCAGCCTACCTGCGCTATGTGCTCTCTACACGATTCACATCAAATGAGGAAATTTGTATATTTGCTTTAGAAATAGAGGGTATCTGATCTGAAAATGAACTCTATATGACTTACGAGAAGAGAGTAGTGTATTGGCGCCCTAGCAAAAGGCGATTTGTGAAGAATATTGGTTCGAAACATGGTTCGCTTTAACTGAATATTGTAGTGTATTGGCGTTCGTGATACATCCCGTGCTGAAAATGGGTTCGAAACCTGACTAGCGCCAAATTTAATTCGTGCATGATGATTAACTTGAAGCTTTTCTGTAATGAATATGGGCTCCAAATAAAGAAATTCGTATATTGGCTTTCGTCTTACAGCTTATCTGTGCCGAAAATGGGCTAGAATCATGACTGTAGCCAAAAGAATACATTTAGTATTGTCGGATTAAAACTTTTGTTTACTGAAAATGGGCTCCAAACGTGAATTTCCCCAAATGAAATAATTCGTGCATTGACTCCCGACATGCAGCCTGTCAGTAATAAATGGGGCCCTAAACCTAATTAGAGCCAAATGAAGAAATTCTTTCCTTGGCGTTCGGCCTACAGTCTACCTGAGATGAGAATAGGAAGGAAACTTGACTAGCGCCAAATCATTAAATGCGTGCATTGCTGCTCAGCATGTGCTGAATATAAGGTCTAAACATGATTCGCTCCAAATGAAGTAATTCGACATAAAACCCATCTGTACTAAAACTTTGCTGCAAAATGAATCGGGCCAAATGAAAAAATTCGTGCATTGGCGAAAGACATGCAGTCTATCTGTGCTGAGTATGGGTACTATACATTACTAGTGCGAAATTAAAATTCGTCTATTGGCGCTCAACCTACAGCATATCTCCGTTGAAAATAGGCCAGAATCATGACACGAGCGAAACGAATAAATTCATATATTATCATTCAAACTAGAGATTTTTTTATTGAAAATGTTCTCTAGATATGACTTGCGTCAACTGCTTAATTGTCAAATTGTGATCGAATAAGACGTTATCTGTATTGAAAGTAGGGTCAAAACATTACTCGCCCCAATTGAAGGAATTCATGATTTGACGCTCGACATTCGGCCTATATATGTTATACATGGGTTCTAATAATAAATAATGTAGAAATTCGTATATTGTCTTTGGACCTACAGTCTTTCTGTGCTGAAAATGGGCTCGCTCCAAATGAAGAAATTCGTGGACCTCTGCATACGTTGTATATGTGCTGAAAATGGGCTGTAAATATAATTCGCGCCAAATGAAATAATTCGTCCATTGGCGCTCGACATGCAGCATATCCATTCCGAATATGCACTCTAATCATGATATTCGCTAAATGGCATTCAACTTACAGCCTATTTGTAGTCTCTATGAGCTCTAAAAATGGCACGCTCCAATGGAGGAAGTTCATTAGTAGTTGCTTTACATTCAACTTATCTGACCTCAATATGGGATATACACATGATTCGCGCCAAATGAAATTCTTATATTGGCGTTCGTCCTACAGCCAATCTGTACACTATCTCTATCGCCAAATAAAGAAATTTGTGCATTGGCGCTCGACATGAGCCTATCTGCGATATGTGCTCTAATCACGACTCGCATCAATTGAGGAAATTCCTATATTTGCTTTCGAAGTACAACTTACCTGGACTGAATTTGGGCTGTATATAAGACTTGGGCAAAATGATGAAATTAGTGTACTAGCGCCCTAGCAAAAGACAATATGTTGTGAATATTGCTACGAAACAAGACTCGCTCAAACTGAATATTGTAGTGTATGGGCGTAGGGAATATGGGCTCCAAAATAAGAAATTCGTATATTGGCTTTCGACCTACAGCTTATCTGTGCTCAAAATGCGATAGAACTATAATTCCCGCAAAAAGAATAAATTAATATATTGTCGTTGGTTCAGAGCTTTCGTGTACTGAGAATGGGATCCAAACATGACTTGCTACAAATTAAACAATTCTTTCATTTACTCTCAACATGCAGTCTATCGGAGCTGAAAATGAGTTGGAAATGATTCGCGCCAAATTAATAAATCCGTGCATTGCCCCTCATCATGTAATATGATTCGTTTCAAGTAAAGTAACTGGCATATTGGCGTTCGAATTGCCTGTCTGTACTAGAAATTTTCCTAATAATAAATTGGGCCAAATGAAAAAATTCGTTCATTGGCGAACATGCAGCCTATCTGTGCTGAATATGGGCTGAATACATTATTGGCGTACCAATTAAAATTCGTATATCGGCCTTCAACCTACAGCTTATCTCTGTTGAAAATAGGCCAGAATAATGACACGCGCCAAATGAATAAATTCATATATTGTCGTTCAACATGGAGTTTAACTCTATTGAAAAAAGATCTAAACATGACTTGCGCCAACTGAATAATACACATATTGTGTTGGACTCAGATGTTACCTGTACTGAAAATATGGTCAAAAAATTACTCGCGTCAGCTAAAGAAATTGTTGACTTGATGCAGAAATTCAGCCAATATATTCTGCATAAGGATATTAAAATTAATTAAATTCTCAATATTATCATTTGACCTACATTTTATCAGTGCTGTAAGTAGGTTAAAAACATGATCGCGCCAAATGAAGAAATTCGTGCATTGTACCTCCACACAGAGTATATATGTGCTGTAAACATAATTCAGGGCAAATGAAGTAATTCGTGCATTGGCTTTCGACAAGCTGTATGTTACGAATATGTGCTCTACATATGGTACACGACAAATGAATTAATATGTGCAATCGCGAACAAAGTACCTCTATGTGTTTTGATAATGGTAAGAAAATTCGACTCTTGCCAAACAAAAATTTCCTAACTGGGCTATGGTTCCTGCCTAACCGGCGTAAGAGCGTTATACTAATGAATGACACTAAATGTTTAGCACCTATAAACGTATTTCATCACTTTAGCGCAAGTCATTTTTCAAGCACATATGCTGCACAGTTTGGATGTACGACGAGGGCAATTACACGAATATTTTCAGTTGGCGCAACTCGTGTTAGGAACACACATTGAGGAGCGATGGGATACATGTGGAGCTTATTTCATCACTTTTCGCGAATCATGTTACGACTCCATATTCAGTACAGATAGACTGTAGGCCGAGCGCAAATACTCGAATTTCTTGAGTTGGCGCGTCATGATTGGAGCCCATATTTAAAACACATAAGCTGTATGTCAAATGCTAATACACGAATTTCATTACTTTGGAGGAAGTCATGTTTCCAGGCCTTAATCATCACAGATAGTCTGTATGTCGAGCGCCCAAACACGTCTTCCTTGAGATGGAGCAAGTCATGCTTGGAGACCACATTCAGCAGAGTTAAGCTTCATGTTGTTCGCAAATATACGCATTTCATCACTTGTCGAAAGTCATGTTTGCAAACAATTTTCTGTACAGATTGGAAGCAGATTGCGTGCCTTTAAACGAACTTCATAATTTAGAGCGCGTGAGGATTCAAAGCCCATATTCAGCACCGATAAGCTCTAGATCAAACGAATGTACAACAATTTCGTCAGTGGGAGCAAATTGGTCATGTTTAGATCCCTTATTCTGTACAGCTAGGCTGAATGTCGAGCGCACATAAACGAATTTCATCACCGGGCGAGTCATGTTTCCAGCTCCCATTCATCACAAATGGGAAATATGTTGATCGCCAATAATGGCTTTCTTGAGTTCGAGCAAGTAATGTGTGGAGCAGGATTTCTGTTGATTGCTAATATATAAACTTCTTCATTGGTCGCAAGTCAAGTTTCGAGAAAATTTTGTTTCACAGATTGGTTGTAGGTTGTGGCACTTTAATCATTTGGAGAGAGGGAGGTTTCAAGCTTATATTCACCACAGAGTGACTGTAAGTCTAACGACTATACACGAATTTCCTGAATTGTAGCAAATCATGTTTGGACCCCATATATAATACATACATATACACTTGTAGCATGTCGAAAGTAAAACAACGAACTTCATAACACAGCGCCAATCCTGGTTTGAGGACATGTTTAGTTAGTTGGCGAAAGTCATGTTTCGCGCCAATATACAGCACTGACAGGCTGTCGGTCAAGCGACTATACGCGAAATTTCTTTGGCACGAGTGATAATTGGAATTCATATTCGGAAGAGTTAGGCTGGATATCGACGATCAATACACGAATTTCTTCACTTAGCGCAAGTCAAATTTCGAAACAAGCACTAAATATTTATAGGTCGAGCCCCAAAACCCGGATCTCATGTGGTGGCCCATGTCATATTTTGAACAAAAAATCGGAAGAGATATCCTAATTGTCGAGCTCCTTTAATATGTATTTCAACGCTTAGCGAGTGTCATGTTTCGAGCTCATGTACTGCACTGATGGGTAAATACATGAATATATTCAGCTGGCGCAACTCATGTTCGGTGTCCATACTGAGGATTGATGGGCTGCATATCGAGTTCCCATACACTTATTTCATCACTCTCCGGGAGTCAGGTGCTGGGTCCGTATTGATCACAGACTGACTAGGTGGAAGGCAAATACAGGAATTTCTTGAGTTGGAGTAAGTCAAGTTTGGAGCCCATAGTCGACACAGATAAGCTGTATGTCGAATGGCAATACAACAATTTCGTCTCTTGGAGGGAGTTATGTTCTAGGTCTTAATCATCACAGACAGGCTTTATGTCGAGCGCCAATACACATCTTTCTGAAGGTGGTGCAAGTCACGTTTGGATCCCATCTTCGGCATAGCTAAGTTGTACGTTGGATGTAAATATTGGTATTCCTTTACTTGTCGCAAGTCATGTTTCGAGACAATTTTCTGAACCGATTGGGTGTAGGGTGTGTGCAACTTCATGAATGTTAGCATTGGATCGAGTCATGTTTCGGGCCTATATTCAGTAGAGATAGGCAGTAGTTCGCACGACTATACACGAATATCTTCAGTTGGCGCAAATCGTGTTTGGAAGGGATACAACGCACCGATAGGCTGGTTTGCGAGGGAAAATAAATGAATTTCGCCACTTGGCGCAAGACGTGTTCGAAACCTTATTCAGCACAGGTACGATGGATTAAGAGCACGAAATCGCGAATAATTTGATTTGGCGCAAGTTATGTTTAGAGTCATTTTTCAACACAATTACGTTTAATGTCGAGAGGCAGTTGGCGCAAGTTATACTTCGAGACCATTTTCAGCACAGATAATCTGGAGGTCGAACGTTAATACACGAGTTTCTTCATGTTTCGAAAATAAATGCGGGCCGGATAATCTGTAAGTCGAGCATCAAAACTGGATTATCAAGGGTTGGCGCAGGTCATGTTTTGAACACATATTCATAATAGATTTCCTAAATGTCGCCATCGGTCCTATGTCGTAAAATTTTTAAATGTGAAAATCCCTAAAATGCGTGGAAGTCGTTATTCTGCAAGATTACCGGAGGAGGTTCTCGTATATAGTTGAACCTTTTACCGTTAGGATCTCTGGTGTCGTTGCGGACGTGGAAGCACCTAGCGACGAAAGGGGGAACAAATAAGAACTTGCCCAGAATGCAGACTGCAAGAGATTTAACATTCGCCTGGCCGGGCAGTTGTTCCTGTCTACCCGGCCTATGGGATTTATACTATTGAATTAAACTAAATGTCTAGCGCTTATTAGCGTATTACATCACTTACAGACGTCTTATTTCGAGTTCATATTCTGCACAGATTTGATGTAGGTCGAGTGAAAATGCACGAATAATTTCAGTTGGCGCAACTCATGTTAAGAACCTACACTGAGGACCGATGGGATGTATTGGAGCTTATTTCAACTCTTTCCGCGAATCATGTTTCGAATCAATATTCAGTAAAGGCAGACTGTAGGTCGAGTGCAACAAATATACGCCAAGAAACCGACGACAAAATTTACGTTATCTGATATGAATGTGTTAAAAAATGATTTGCTACAAACCATGCAAAAAGAATATTGATGGTCGGTCCACAGATTATGTGTGCTGCATTTATTTTCGTAATATTAATTGACCAACTGAAGAAATTCGCGTTTTATATGTGCTGCAAATGGTCTCGAAACGTTTCGCGCTACAAGTGATGAAATTTGTATAACCAGTATCGTGCTAATGTTTAGTATAGTGTGAGCTCTTAATAATGGCAGCAGATGGGATTTAATTCGGCGTTTAAGGGGTTAATGGCAATCTATCTACAACCAAACTGTATAGATATTTGTGAGGAAACAAGACCTTAAACAAGTGATAAAATTCGTATAATTACGAACACTTTGCACCTTAACTCTGCTGAATATGAGCTAAACACATGAATTACTCCACCTCAAGGAAGTCGTGTTTTGGCGATTGAAAATACAGCACATCTGTAACGAATAAAGCCTGTTAACATGACTCACCCCAAGTGATGAATTTCGTGAATTGGTATTCGACATACATCTTATCTGTTCTGAATATGGGTCTAAAAATGACAAGCGCCAAATCAAGAAAATTCGTGTGTTTACGCTCGACTTACAGTCTATCTGTACTGAATATGGAATGGAAACATGACTCGCGAAAAGCGATGAAATAATTGTTTTAGATCTTGACATGCATCTCATCGGTAATCAATACAGCCTCGGAACATGAGATTGGCCAACTGAAAAAGTTCATGTATTAGTGCTCGAAATACAGAATATGAGCTCGATACATGACACGCACTAAGTAATAAAATACGTGTATACGTGACCGTAATTTAGGTCCATTTATTGGTGTATAACTCTAAGGACTGTTAGACATGAACAATAACTCAGACAGGAGACAGTTACGGATCTGGTAATTTGCATCCTGGGCTAGTTCTTAATGGTTCCACTTTCGTTGCCAGGTGCCTCACCTGCAAAGATGCCAGAGATCCTAGCGGCGAAAGGTGGAACTATTTGCGAAGACTATACGATAATTTTGCAGAAATGACCGCTTCCACACCATTTAAGTAAATGTTTCTTGCCACAAATCTACGACAAGGGATCGACGGCGACATTTAGGATATCTGTTAGGAATATGTGTTCAAAAATTACTTACGACAACCCATGTTAAAAGAGAATTGATGTTCGACCTATAGATTGTCTGTGCTACGTTTGATTTCGTAATATGAATTACGCCAACTGAAGAAATTCGTGTATTGGCGCTCGAACTGCAGTCTATCCTTGCAGAAAATGATCGCGATTTATGCCTTCAGCCACCTTAATAGAATCCTTTCTGACGCTCGACATGAAGCTTTATGGTGCTGATAAAGGACATGCAGCCAAGCTGTACTGCATAAGTGACTAAATCCTGACTTACACCAACTGAAGCATTTCGTGTATATTATCTGTGCTGAAAATGGTCTCGAAACGTTTCGCGGTACTAGTGATGAGATTTGTTTAATGGCAATCTATCTACAACCAAACTGTATAGAAATTTGTCAAGAAACAAGACCTTTTACAGGTGATGAAATTCGTATAATTACGAACAACTTGCATCTTAACAGTGTTGAAAATGGGCGACAAACATGACATATTCTACCTCAAGGAAGTCGTGTTTTGGCGCATGACAATACAGCCCATCTGTGAAGAATAAAGCCTGGTAACATGACTCACTCCAAGTAATGTAATTTGAGTAATGGCATTCAACATGCATCTTATGAGTTCTAAATATGGGTCTGAAAATGACTTGCGTCAAATCAAGAAATTCGTGTGTTTACGCTCGGCTTACAGTCTATCTGTACTGAATATGGACTGGAAACATGAATCGCGAAAAGTGATTAAGTAAGGGCCTTAGAGCTTGATATGCAACTCATCGGTAATCAATACAGCCTTAGAACATGAGTTGGGTTTAAGGAAGGTGTTCGTGTTTTGCGCTCGAAATACAGCCTATCTTTGCAGAATATGAGCTCGAAACATGACTCGCCCTATGTAATGAAATACGTGAATACGGGACCGACATTTCGGTTCATTCGTTAGTATATAGCTCTAAGGCCAGTTAGGCATAAACAATAGTCCAGAAGGGAGACCGTTACGGTTCTGGTACGCTGCATCCTGGACAAGTTCTTAGTGGTTCTCAATTTCGTCGCCAGGTGCCTCCACGTCGGGCAAAACGCCAGAGATCCTAGCAGCGGAAGGTGGAACTATTTGTCTAAAAGCCTGTCCGGTAATTAAGCAGAAAAGACCGCTTCCACACCATTATATGTTTCTTGCCACTAATCTACGACAAGAGATGGACGGCGACATTTATCTGTTGGAAATATATGTTCAAAATATGAATTGCGACAACCCATGTTAAAAGAGTAAGTATATTCGACCTACAGATAATCTGTGCTACGTTTGATTTCGTAATATTGCGCCAACTGAAAAATTCGTGTATAGGTGCTCGAACTACAGTCTATCTTTGCAGAAAATGATCGCGAATTATGAGTTGAGCCAACTTAATGAGGTCCATTCTGACGCTCGAAATGAAACTTTATTGTGTTGATAAATGACTATAAACACATATGCGCTCGACATGCAGCCAAGCTGTATGGAGTAAATGACTAAAACTTGACTTGCACCAACTGAAGCAATCCGTGAATATTATCTGTGCTGAAAATGGTCTCGGAACGTTTCGCGCTACAAGTGATGAAATTTGTTTAATGGCAGTTTATCTACAACCGAACTGAATTGAAATTTGTCAGGATACAATTCCTTTGACAAGTGAAGGAATTCGTGTAATTACGAAGAAGTTGTACCTTAACTGTGCTGAATATTGGCTACAAATATGACTTACTCCACATCAGGGAAGTCGTGTTTTGGCGACTGACAATACAGCCTACCTGTGACGAATAAAACCAATTAAATTGACTCAATGCAAGTGATGAAATTCGTGTATTGGCATTCGATATACATCTTATCCGTTCTGAATATGGGTCTAAGAATGACTAGCACCAAATCCAGAAATTCGTGTGTTTACGCTCGGATTACAGTCTATTTGAACTGAACAGGGACTGGAAACATGACTCATGAAAGGTGATGAAATTAGTGTCTTAGTGCTTGACATGCAACTCATCGGTAATCAGTACAACCTACGAACATGCTTTGGGCCAACTGAAAATGTTCGTGCATTTGCGCTCGAATTTCAGCCTATCTGTGAAGAATATAAGCTCCATACATTTCTTTCGCTATGTAATTAAATACGTGTATACGGGACCGACATTTAGATTTATTCATTAGTGTATAGCTCAAAGACCACATGGGCATAAACAAAAGTCCAGAGAGGAGAGCGTTACGGATCTGGTACGCCTCATCCTAGGCAAGTTCTTAGTGGTTCCCACTTTCGTCGCCAGGTACCTCCACGTCAGCAAAGACGCCAGAGATCCTAGCGGCGAAAGATAGAACTATTTGTCGAAAAGTCTGTCCTGTACTTTTGCAGTAATAACCGCTTGCACGCCATTTAAGTATATGTTTCTTGCCACAAATCTACGACAAGAAATCGACGGCGACATTTAGGTTATCTGTTAGGGATGTGTGTAGAAAAAATGACTTCCGACAACAAATGTTAAAAGAGTATTGATGTTCGACCTACAGATTGTGCTACATTTGATTTCGTAATATGGTTTACGCCAACTGAAGAAATTCGTGTATAGGCGCTCGAACTACAGTCTATCTTTGCAGAAAACGATCGCGAATTATGACTTGAGCAACCTTAATATGATCCCTTCTGACGCTCGACATGAAGCTTTATTGTGTTGATAAATGACATACAGCTAAGCTGTACAGAATAAGTGGCTAAAAATTGACTTGCACTAACTGAAGCAATTCGTGTATATTAACAGTGCTGAAAATGGTCTCGAAACATTTTACGCTACTAGTAATGACATATTTAAAGGCAATCTGTATACAACCAAACTGTACAAATATTTGTCAGGAAACAAGACCTTTGGCAAGTGATAAAATTCGTATAATTACGAAAAACTTGCACCTTAACTGTGCTGAAATTGGGTGACAAACATGACTTACTCCACTTCAAGGAAGTCGTGTTTTGGCGCTTGACACTACAGCCCATCTGTGAAGAATAAAGCCTGGTAACATGACTCACTTCCAGTAAAGTAATTCGTGTATTGGCGTTCTCATCTGTTCTTATCTTATCTGTTCTAAATATGGGTCTAAAAATTACGCATCAAAACAAGAAATTCGTGTGTTTAGGTTCGGCTAACTGTCTATCTGTACGGAATATGGACGGGAAGCATGACTCGCGAAAAGTGATGAAGTAAGGGTCTTAGAGCTTGAAATGCAACTCATCGGTAATCAATACAGCCTCGGATCGTGAGTTGGGCCAACTGAAGATGTTCGTGTGTTTGCGCTCGAAATACAGAATATCTTTGCAGAATATGATCTCGATACATGACTCGCGATAAGTGACGAGATACGTGTATACGGTACCGAAATTTAGGTTCATTCCTTAATAGATAGCTCTAAAACCAGTTAGGTATGTTCAGTAGCCCAGACAGGAAAACGTTACGGATCTGGTAAGCTGCATCCTTGGCAAGTTCTTAGTCGTTCCCACTTTCGTCGCCAGGTGCCTCCACGTCGGCAAAGACGCCAGAGATCCTAGCGGCGAAAAGAGGAACTATTTGTCGAAAAGTCTGTCCGGTAATTTAGCAGTAATAACCGCTTCCACGCCATTATATGTTTCTTGCCAATAGGCATCGACGGCGACATTTATGTTATCTGTTAGGAGTTGATGTTCAAACATGACTTGCGACAACACATGTTGATAGAGTATTAATGTTTGTCCTAAAGATTATATGTGCTACATTTGATTTCGTAATATGAATTACGCCAACTGAAGAAATGTGTGTACTGGCGTTCGAACTACACTCATACTTCCCGGAAAACGATCGCGAATTATGACTTGAGCCAACTTAATAATATCCTGTCTGACGCTCGACATGAAGCTTTATTGTGTTCATAAGTGACCCTAAACATATGCGTTCGACATGCAACCACACTGTACTGAGTAAGTGACGAAAACTTGATTTGCAACAACTGAAGCAATTCGTGTATTTTAACTGTGCTGTAAATAGTCTCGAAACTTTTCGCGCTACAAGTGATAAAATTCCTTTAATGGCAATTTCTTTACAACCAAACTGCATAGAAATTTGTGAGGAAACAAGACCTTTGACATGTCATGAAACTCGTATAATTACGAATAACTTGCACCTTAACTGTGCTGAATACGGGCTACAAACATGACTTACTCCACCTCAAGGAAGTCGTGTTTTGGCGATTGACAATACAGTCCATCTGTGACGAATAAAGCCTGTTAACATGACTCACTGCAAGTGATGAAATTTGTGTATTGGCATTCGACATACTTTATATCTGTTCTGAATATGGGTCTAAAAATGACTTTGCAGCAAATCAAGAATTTCGTGTGAGTAGTAAAGGCTCCCTTTGGGGAGGACCAATTTCCTAGCCCCAGGGCCCAAAATTCGAAAAGTGGGGGGTGCAAATTGCACGCCCAAAATTTGGGCCCATTTGGGGTCAGTTGCCCATTTTTTAGTTTTTGAAATTTTTGAGTTTAGGGCCCCTGAGGGTCAGTTGCCCATTTTTGAGTTTTTGGGCTTTAGAGTTTTTGGAAATTGGTCGGCCCCAAAGGGGTCAGGTTCCGTCCGTCTTGCCCCCTATGTGGGGGATCGGATTCCCTGGGTTGGGGATGGGTTGCTCGCGAGCCGTGGGTGGGTTCGCGAGCCATAGGTTGGGTCTCGTTTGTGTAGACCCCTAGGTTGGGGATCGGTTCCCCCGTGTGGGGGATGGGTTGCT
>JGI20169J29049_11449404_pt1 | contig 14973 bp, 4 predicted proteins | sample TergutNc150P1_FD_29049 | JGI IMG/M metagenome (IMG submission 29049) | reverse complement strand
CCTGAAGAACGTTATCCTCTTTGTAGCAGAATATGGCAGCTCGCTGTAGGAGACGAAGCGGGCTAAAGCCCTGCACCTCGCTTCCAGGAACACGGACGGAGTGCGTTGCAGGAAGCTTGAACTGCAGCATTTTCCCAACCAGAACGTCGTCGACAATTGTCTTTTAATTGAGACATTTTCTTAACCCTGGTGAAGCCTTCCGGCTTGCCAATTTTTCCTGCTGCCACACAGTCATACTTACAGCTGGGGACGGTACAGACATTTTGGTCCTCCGTGGTATAGTCCACCACTCAGTGCCCGTTTCGGTTCTGACCTAGGCTACTGCCATTCTAGTCATATTGGCTGACAAACCCTTGAAAATATTTGCGGTTTACCTCTAGCCTTCATGCCCACTGATCGGATGGGACCTATCCGCCTGTTTCGGCAGGGGATTGCCGGTTTTGATGACCGGCGACCTCAAAGCCAAATACGTGGATTTTGAACTCGCGGCTGAGCACTAGACGGAGGAAACTCCTACGCGAATATTCCAAGAACTCCTGTTTGATCTTTGGACTGCACACTCTGCCAACCCATACAACCCATGTGTTTCTCAGGATGTTTTGGATATCTTGATAACCAAGTACCTCTTATCCCCTATGTATCTGACTTCTTGCTTTACACTAAGCTCAGAACACCTCCTAGTACTCACTGACACTTTATCTCGCTCATCATTGCGGCACCCTCCGAATCGCCCCGATTTCAGGCGCACTGACTTGGTCAAATTCCAAACTGACTTGGAGGATCAAATTCCATTCCATCCGGAATTGCACACCGGGATGGCAATCGACGTGCTTAGACAACTTTCCCAGCGCCGTTCTGAAGTCTCTGGTGGAATCTAGTCCCGTGTGTCGCCAGCGTGGCGACCCACGGTCTCCGATACCAGCTGGCATTCAGGATTATTTACGTCTGAAGAGCCGGTCACGAAAGCAGTGACACGTCACCAGGGACCCCGTTCTGACATCTAAGGACAACCGCCTGCAGAGGTCGGTGAAACGCCGGCTCAACGAGTGAAGGAACGACCAGTGAAGTGCCACGATCGAATTTTTTGTATCCGAAGACCAATCGCTGTGGAGGATAACAAAACGGATGATGAGAGTTCCCACTCCGTCTCCCCATCTGGTCACCCCGGAGGGATTGCTCTCTCAGACTCTGAGAAAGCCAAAGCCCTTGCCTACAGTATGGTGACTCAGTTTCAATCCGTGACCTATCCTTGAGTCCAGGCAGTTACTGACATGGTTGACGTGACGTTGATGTCTTACTTCTTGACTGTTGCCAGCAAACCCAAGTTAACCAACTCTGACGAGGTAAAGGAAGCCGTCAGGTGTCTCAAATTCAGTAAGGCACTGGACCCTACCGGTATTCCGAACAGGGCTCTAAAGTATCTTCACAAGCGAGCGGTATCTCCCCCGGCCCAGATATTCAATGCAATTCTACTCACTCATCGCCTCCCTACAGCGTGGAAGCGCGCTCGAGTAATCTTCATCCCTAAATCTGAGAAGGATCCGGTACTGCTCTAATCGTATTGATCCATAAGTCTCTTGGACGCAATTGGCAAACTATTTGAAAAGGTGCTATCAGCTAGGATCTTACACGAAATAAGACAGCGTGGACAGACGCGAGATCAGAAGTTTTAGTTTAGACCCAGGTATAACACGTCCTTGCACCTGGACCACCCGGTTGAAAATGTAACTAGGAACTTTGGCGAAAGGAAGCTAACAGGCGCAGTTTTCCTCGACGTGGTTAAAACCTTCGATACCGTCAGGATCGATGGCCTCCATTACAAGATAACGCTTATAACCTTCCCGTCTTACATACCCTAGACAATCTCTTCATACATCCGTGGTCGGATGTTCGAAAATTCCTTCCAAACGGCCTCGTCATCTCGCCATTGCATGCGTGCTGGGGTGGGGCAGGGTGGATTGATCTCTCCTGTCCTCTTCATTCTGTATATCAACGACATGACCTGACCCTCGCACCACGTCAAATTAGCCCTCTACGCGGACGATATGTTCATCATTGTCACGTTCCGCAATTCGACGCTGCTCCTCAGCTACCTGGGGTCATACCTCAACAACCTTCAACCTACGTGACTGAATGGAGAATAACCATTGTCCCCAAGAGCACCGCGATAATTTTCGCGTGTGCCGGACGGCGCTTTATTCAACACCGACCAGCAACGTTTTTCGGGTTAACAATCCGTTGAGTCAACACAACTTTTTATCTGTGGGTGAACCTATATACACGACTCAACTGGTCGCCTCACATCGATCAGGTCAGGAAGAGGATTGCTCAAAGGATGGGTATGGTGTTCCCCTCCTGAATAGGAAGATTGATCTCTCCGCCAGGAACGGAGTGCTGATATATAAGCAAACTCATCTGCCCCTGATGTATTACGCCTGCCCCGCGTGGAGGTCTGCTGCTTGAACCCATGTCCGGAGAACAGGTGTTCCAATCCAAGTGTCTTCGCCTTGCTACTGTTTCCCCCTGAAATGTAAGTAACAGGCAGATATACGAAAATCTGGGTGTTCCGCTGTTTGACGACCACATTAGAGTTCTGACTGCGAACTTTGACTCAAAGTTAGGTGACGTGTGGAACCCCCTAGTATGGCAACTCAGCAGATACTTACGCTAACCGAGGGTTGATTCCGTCCCCTGACGCGAGAGCCAAGTGTGGCAGGGGTCAAGAGGCCAGTCGATGCCATTGACCGCGATGACTGTCGACCAAACGAATCGCGTTTGTTGCTGATTAGGCGAATGCCTCTCCGTTACCCTGACTGAGGTTCTTCCTTGATTTTTTCGCAGTTGTAAGGAATACGCCAGGGTATAGGATGGAAATTCGGGGCACGGCCTGCATTCCCCTTCCCCAGACATGGCGGCTTAACCAAAGCGCTTGACATAGTTCGCATACCTCCAATGTGCGACCGAGCGTGTCTGGGCTCAGAACCCAGACAGGCAACCTACCGATGTTTATCCTTCCCATAATTAGTTTAGTGGCACCTAGCCGCTAGTCTTTGGGAAAACATTCAAGGTTCTTAGCCTGACTTTAAAATCGTTAGCTTAAGCATATTCCCATGTTAGAGTTAAGGTGTCTGTTAGAAAGCCCGGCGATGCTGTTTAACGCAGAAATAGCTAACAGAGAGGGGGAAAGTGGACTTGCGCTTCGCAAAAGTCTCTGCCTCCATTTAGCACTTTGGCTTGGTTTGGACTAAAATTTTACGTTTTTCTAGCGCGGTTAAGGTGTTTTGACTCGGAGCATGTTAAAGAGCGGTGACCGAGATTGAGATGGAATGCGAGAGAGAGATAGCGTTGTTGTGATGTAGATGAAGAAATAGTTGTGTTCTCGAAGAATGTCTTCGTTTGCTGGTTACAAGTGCAGGTCTTTGTTTTGGCTTAACAAAGGGAGTAGATATTGGAGAGGGGAGAGGAAGATGAGCTGTGACGGTTAAGGGACTGTTATCTCTGTCGGTGCGCGGAGCAGTGTAATGCGCAGAAAGAGAAAGGTGAGCTACGAGGAAAGACGCAGATCTGAATATGCACTGCCATGTGGGTGCTCCCACATGTTTATCATTTTCTTGTTCAGCGACCCCTACTTTGGCGTCCAGTTCTGTCGACCCATTACAGGTGTAGTGTCGCCGCCCGCAACAGGAATGATGTGTGTCTTCACATTACATAGCAACTAATCTGATAGGCAACATGAATTATTTAATTAATTATGTACTTAAGTACGGATCGAGAGCACGTCGCTGCATGTCCAGACATTTCCTCAATCCATACAAACGCCAAACTTCCCCTCCTACGCAGTCATATTGCTACGTATACCGCCGTCGCCCATCGTATCCCTGCAATCCAATCCCCGTCCCCACGAAGTCCGTTTGCAGCGTGCGTATTAGCACGGATGACGTGTCACGTTCATTCGTGGTGCTATACGCGCCACGAGCGGCTAAACTTTATAACTCCCGCCCATTAATCGAAAGGAGTTCCCAATGCAGTGCTTGACTTTCCAGAGCACATTTTGCAAAACATGCAGCGACAAACTTACCAACATTTATAACGCAGGTATGTAATAATATCATCACATATCATGGAGTATTAAATTACTCAAGCAATCAATTAAGATGGCATTTCTGTTCTTTTCTCTCTCCTCTGTAGATCTTTTTAGAACTCATGTTGAGGACAATGCCTTTGGGTTGTTACGTCAGTTGTGACTAGATGATGTGTGGTCGTCCACAATATCTGACCGGTGCGATGTGTCCGTAACCAGTTCCTACGTTAATTTTTCCTTAAATGAAGTAGGCCATGCCTTGATCCCATTGGAGGGCCTGGAAAGGCTGAACCAATGAAAATTTACGTAGTCCCAATCCGGCTACTTCGATCTCTCGAAACGAAAATTTTTGCACCGAAAATTTTGAGGTTCAAGTTTCGTGTTAAAATGAATTATAATTGGTGTTTGCGAATATTCGTTATTGCAGTAATAGCTGCAGGTTCAAGAAATATCGGACGAGGTAAAAACAGTAGTAGTGTGAATGTCCAGGGTTGATCCGATACTATTTCGGTATGCATGTGAATGAATTCGGAAACGACGAAAAGGAGTAGGAGAATCTTAGGAGTCAAACCGAGTACTGCCGAATATGAAGCATGAAGGGTGCAAGTGTTGTAGCGAACCTAACCTGACCATACTGACTTGGGAATGAAAACAAAAAGCCCAATTCTACCTCGTTACGGAATATAACGCATTCACCGCATATTTTAATGTTATAAAAATGTGTACAATTTACCTCGGTGTTTAAAGTTTGTGAGCTAGGACAGACTTGATTCTTACGTCTAAAGGGCTCCGTGAATGCGAATGATTCTTCCGGAGCCAACCAACTAGGTGCCTCCCCTGCTTTCCGCCTAAGGATGGAAGGAAACTACAAGATGACAGATCAAGATATGAAGTAATCCTTAGCATAGTCTCGTAATTCATACTAACCTGCTTCCATCCTGAAGTTTAAAGTGAGAAGTTGTTGAACCTAGCATGTGAAACATAGCAGAAGCTTGGTTGCCTTGTGTTCTGATCAAAATGTCGTGAAAGACGAAAAGCTAGTTACATAATGCAGGCATGCATTTATTTATGTGTGCATATAATTTTATAACACAGATAAAGTAAATTACAAACTCGTGGCAGCACAAACAAATGGACTATTTTGTTTATTATGTATTTTGCTATTAATTTGCTCCTGCATGCTTTGGTGCAATTTCCATCTTCAGGGAGCTTACACCGATGTTAAAACGTACAGCAGTAAAAACAGTTTTACAATAATTACACATATCAAATGTGCAGGTTTTAGTTAAAATACACAGCATTTAAAATGTTATTATAAAATGATAGTATAATTTGTTGTTGATTACAAGTTGTTTCCTTTATAATTGTTCTAAAACATGTATTTTTCTCTGATCCAAATTGGATCCTGACCTCACATGTTGTGTCTTGCTTGTTTGGAGAGTGTTAGGAGACTTATAAGAACATTTTAAATACTGTATATTTTTACTAAAACATGCACATTTGATATGTATGATTATCATAAAACTGTTTCATTGCCATATGTTTTAACAGCATTGGTGTATGCTCCTTGAAGATGGTGATTGTGCTGAAACATGCAGGAACAAATTAATATTAAAATACACAATATATAGAATAGGGCATTAGTTGGTGTTGACAGAGTTTATGATTCATTTTACAGTGCATGGAATGAAAACATGAAATCTCTAAAGTAGATGAATGCAGGGATGCAAAATCCTGGATGCCAAGTCGCCCAGATGACTAAACTTTGTTCGGTGGCGCCTAATATTTGTGTATCTTCAGTATGAAACTTGCTTCATGTCACCTGTCTGGTGCCTAACATTTTGAAGTGCCTTCTAGGATTTCTGGGGAATATGTTCGCCTTTGATTTAGTGTAACCAAGTGTGATGTCAGTGACACTTTATTTCATGTGATTTCATCTGTCTTCTTTTATGAGATTTATATTTTTGTTAAGTGATTTGCTACTACATCGTTCTGTATATTTTACAAAACATACTTTTTGTGCAATATTAAATCTCTGTGTTGCAGGTTTTGGTGAACAGTACAATTGGTTCAGTTTGGAGGAAGGCCTGGAAGCAGCAAAAAATAGCAACAAACCGCTGATGCTCATTATTCACAAGACATGGTGTGGAGCTTGTAAAGGTACTTTAATAAGATAAAGTGAATAGCCTAACTAATAAAAGCCCTTATTAAATGCTTTATATCTTGGTTGTTGTAAATACATGCAAATATCTTCACAGTAACTTAATTATGTACATACTGTGCATAGTGATCATAATTTTATTTTGTCTTCATTAACACTTCATGCACTGTCTTTCATACACCAAGTCATGTTGTTTTACTAGTACTCCAACGCATTTCAGTGCTCATCGCTGTCTTCAGGGAGTATCATTTCAACTGTTAACTTCCCAAAACATCAACCTCTGTCCGAGCACGTGTTGCAGAAATGCAGTTTTCACTCGCAATATATGATTTCTAAAGTTCCACAGTGGTTGCCTCAGTGATTGGTCATTAAAATTATTTCAGCACTTATCACTTCAACTGATAAGCACTGACATGAGTTAAATCATCTACTTAGAAACAGCCAACAACAAGGAATGTGATTATGTGAGCGTATTTTGCATCTTATAACCAGTCAGACACAGACAGTGGCATTTCTCTTTACCATATACCATGTAGTGTAACATGTATAAACGTGCAACTTATCTTTGAAGAATATTTTAAGAAATGAGAATTTTCAGCTTATGCTTTGGAGTGTAGTAGTTAGTGCTTATTGCATTAGCTATCATTATATTCGCTCTGCTTCTTATATTGAGTGGAATGGTAGCTAATAGGCCAGAATTATTTCTAGTGCCAGGTTTATTTTGCATTTTTAAATTTTTCATGCTTGTGCGCGCGTGCACATACACACTCACATGTGTTTGTGTGTGTGTGTGTGTGTGTATGTGTGTGTATATATATATATATATATGTATAGTGGCTGCACTGGTATAGGATGTGTTGTGTAGTAACATTAGAAATTTATTGTAATTGTTGTGTTGTACTGCCACATTTAGGCCCTGGTTAAAATGAATTATTTGAATGTGCTGTTCCTGTTTCTTCTGTTTTCTGTTTCACACCATAAACCTTACACAGAACACCCAAAGACACTGTGAAATTTACTTTGTACTTAGCCACTATGTATGTTAGCCTGGCTGTTAAACTGATGTGCAATTATTGTGGTATCATTTTTGTATGTGATTCAAACCCTCATTCCCAGTCTTCTTTTTGATTATGTAAGTACACTTCAAGCACACTTCACTCTCTATGAGTGCTGTTCCTTTGTTGAAGTTTTAGCTGCTGCATATTGACAAGGAAAGCAACCACATCCCAGCCAAAAAATGGACACTTCTGCTTGTGTAACTTACAGTAAGAGTTTGCTGATATATATGAGGGGTCTTCAAAGTTTCTGCACTTTTTTGTGGCAGGAACTATGAGAGATCTTTGCCCTTCTGGGATGTTACGCAGCATTGACTGGTAGTTAGTTACCAGCATTTTGGGACAACCTGTCAGTCCCATCTTCAAGGGCCAAGCAGTCCAAGTATGAAGCTCTGTAACTGGTTATGTGATGTGTAAGCACATGGATGGTCTCAACCTTGCACTCAGTGTGTGAGTTGCTACTGAGCAGGAAACATGACTATGACATTTTCAGTTTGTACCAAGAAAGAACAGTGATTTATAGTATGTTAATATGGGCAAATGGCAGAATGCTGCAGAAATTCACACACACATTTATGTGTTCAGTATAGGGACAGTGCTTTTTCTTGGAGAAATGTTTACAAGTGGATAGAAATGTGCAAGAAAGTCCTTGAAATTGTGACTGATGCAGAGTGCATGGGGCACCTTTCAACAACAGCCAGGGATGAGAAACTGGAAGAAGCCAGAACCTTGAGGATAGGAGAGTTACTATCACAGAATTTGAACAAGAATTAGACCCTAGCCAAGAGCCAGTGTATTCAGTAGTGTACAACAGCCTTTCATACAGTAACATTTGTGCAGAATAGGTGCCCAGGCAGTTGGCAGAAGAGCATAGGTGCTTGAATATGAACATCTGCTCCTGTGACTTGGAATTTTATCACATCAAGGGTGAGAACTTCATGAATTGTATGATCACAGGTGCTGAGAGTTGGATTCATCATTACATACCCAAGAGCAAATAACAGAGCATGCATTGACAGTACACAACTTCTCTTGTTTCCAAAAAATTCAGATCATGGCTTTCAGTTGGTAAGCTGATGGTGTTTTGGGATTCCTAAGGCCCTACCTACTTGCATTACCTGTGAACAAGCGCAGGTAGGATCACGGTAACAAGAGATGATATTCCAACATGCTGTGAAATGAACTGTGAGCAGCAATTTGCATAAAATTTGGAGACAAATGGTAACAGGGTGTTCTTTTGTTCCATAGCAGTTCATGCCCTCATACTGCTGCTCATTTAATGACCACCTTTAAACACTGAATTGAGAAGTTCCTGACCATCCAGTGTATAATGCAGACCTGCCTGTTTCTGGTTTTCATATGTTTTGACCCCTAAAGGAGGCACTGAGACTGATGATTCACAAATAATGACAAGAGAAAGGCAGTGCTATGTAAATGACTGCAAATGACCATAAGCTTTTTTGCTGATGCCTTTAAAACATTTGTATATTGAGAAGCAGGGAGAGTCTGTTGAGTAGTATTATACTTGTAATGTCTTAAAGATAAATAAAAAGTTTCTGGTAAAAAGTATGGTAACTTTTTGAAGATCCCTCATATTTATCTGAAATTCATCTCTAAATTCTCCAGATGCAGCTATGCGTGCTACACTAAGGTGCTTTAAGATCTTCATTTACAGTAAACCTGTATTTTAAGAATATATATATCTTAGCAGTAATGTTCTCCATGAATTACAACTGAATGCAACAATGCAGATTAAGCAAGATAAATACAGTTAATAGAGTGCTCTTACCTTTAGCCTTGAAGCCCCAGTTTGCAGCTTCAAAGGAGATCGAAGACTTGAGTTCGCATTTTGTTATGGTGAATGCAGATGATGATGAGGAACCAAAGGATGAGCAGTATTCTCCAGATGGGGGCTATGTACCAAGGATTCTTTTCATTGGTAAACATTTAATAAAGTGTGTATCTTGCATATTTATGGTGTCATACTGTGATCTAATTTAACTTGACTGGCTTCTGCCTTTCTTGTAAATGGTGGAGTTAGTTCTATGGTGGGCTCTGCTACCCTTGATGGTTTGCAGAGGGAACATACAACTCAGCTGAGATCTTAATTCTTCTTGAATGTTATGCAGCATTGACTGGTAGTTAGTTACCATTGTTTTGGGACAACCTATTGATGCCATCTTCAAGGGTCAAGTAGTCCCACCCATCCCTTGACCCTTTAAGATGGGACTGATAGGTTGTCCCAAAGTGTCGGTAACTAACTACCAATCAGTGTTGCATAACATCCCAGAAGAGTGAAGATCTCATTTATGTAACAGCGGGTTCCTGAAATCATGCACACAACACAACTACCTATTTGGTATTCTTCATGTTTACACAATGATATGATCAATGGAGGTGAAGGAAGGGGAGATGTGGCACAGAAGTCCCATTCCTTATCCCAACACCACCAGATCCTCCTGTTTATAATTACATGTTTGTCCACATTTCTGCCCAAAGCTATGGAACAGTCACATTTTGATATTTTCTAGTTCAGTACATTAATATGTTGTGCCATCACCTTACTTCCAGACTGCGCATAAGATGCCATTACTGCTGCTAGTACGAACATAGAAGTTTCTGCTAGTAACAGGTTAGATGAAGGGGAATATGTGGAGTAATTTTCTGCTTAGAATAAGGATACAGCATACTACATGATTGTTGGGTATTATCTTATTAAATACAACTGTTTGTAATTTGTGATTTTGGCATACCTAGAAAATGATGGGCTTTAAAGGAGAGCATGTCTGCATAAAATTTTCCTTTAAACTGGGGGAAAAGTGCTATGAAAACTTAGAAATGTTGAAAGCAGCTTTTGGAGAGCTGACAGTGGGAAGAAGATGAGTTTTTGGGTGGTTTTCCAAGTTCAAAAGTGGTCTAACCTCTGTTGAGAATGCTGAATGCTTAGGGCCTACGTCAGTGAGCACAAGATATGAATATATGCAGCCAGAAGACTGACAATGTGTGAAGTTGCTAACTTCTTGGGAATTTCATGTGGGTTCAGTTCAGAGCATTTTGAAAGTCAATCTGAATGTGCATCACATTGTGCCGTATTTTCGTCCCGCACCTCTCATTCTGCTTTATCTGTGCGTGAATTTCTGGCTTCCTACTCACCATATTTACTGCAGTGTGACAAAGTGCTCTGAATAATGGTGCAGTTGCTGGTCTCACTGTATAAAGTCTCCAGGACAGCAATGATTTGAATGTAAGTATTGCTGCTGTGACGAAATGAATTCACTCTGGAAATTATTGATGGCACCCATATACAAATTTCTGAGTATGTTTCATGGGTTGAAAGTCTTACTTTATATCCTTAGAGTTTTATTAAAAGGTAGACATTTGTGCAAAATAATGTACTTCATTTTTGTGTCAAACAGTACTTTAATTTTGACTAGCTCATGCAGGAAATATGGTGTGACCAGCATCACACTGAAGACGATGATCAGAAATGCCTGAAACTTCTGCTGAGGCAGATTTTTTTTTTTTAAGTTTCCACTAATGTAGTGAGATCATCATGTCAATACAGTACAGTACAGTAAAGAACAGACTTCTTGATTCTTATTTTTTAGATAAATATGTATGCACATCTCCTGTACAGGGGGTTTGTGTACATGTAACAAGTCCTTTAAATTTTATGCACTTAATTAACAGACATTGTTTTACTTAGAACCCACTGGAAAAGTGAGAACAGACTTCTTCAATGTGGAGGGCAACCCATCCTACAAGTACTTCTACTCAAACACTGAGAGTGTGGCTGCAACCATGATAAGGGTGAAGAACTCTATGAAATCTGATGGGAGAATGATAGAAGAACTCTGAATGTGGAATGCTGAAAGTAATTTTGTATTTTTGTGGGGTTTGTCAATTGAACATTTTGACGTTAATGTGTGTGACTGATATCTCTCTCACACTCAAACTGTATGTTTTGAAGGATTTTATATTTTTCTTCTCATACACAAATACTGGAAGCTGAATGACCTAAATTAAATACAGTACTTCTGTGTTTTAACATGGTATTGTGTTGGCAGGAACAAGTCAGATAGGTTTAAGAGGATGGCACAATGTAAGAGGATCAGCATCCAGACTTCTGTCTGACAATGTGAAGGAACACTGCAAAAATGGTAATTCAATGTGTAACATTTTGCAATGGCCACAGCAGGAATATGATGTTCAATTTCTGTGGGTGTAACCAAGGGCTAAGTTACTCTCACCGAACATTTCCTTGTGTTCAGTGTTCAAATTTATTGTCCTCTAGAGAAATAATAAAAGGAAACTCTGCTGTACAATACTGTAGAGCAAAATTATCATTCTCATTAAATGCATACATCTTTCAGGTGACATCCAAAGAACTATCAAGTTGAAAACATCACATTATGTGTAACAGGCAGTAATTTATCACAGAAGTGGGAAGTCATATTATGAATTATACTGATTCTCTTATCAGTATGGGGAGAAATCCCTCTACACTTAAACTACATACTTAGTTCATGAAATGAAATTATATCTCAGCTATAGGAAAACATCCTCTACATTAAAACTGAATTGTGAAACAAAACACTTGACTTGCTGATGTTAACAGTTATGTTGCCCTTTTGTATTCTGCTTCCTTGATAGTTTAGTATCCTGTTAGCAAACTGAACTTAAGTGATCACATTGGCACTGGCAATGAAAGAAACTTGGCAACATGAGATACTGTTTCATGTGTACCTTCCATTCATCTCATGTGTTTGTACCACACAAGATGGCTGAATTTTGACACCTTTATGGCAGAATGCAATTCCCTGTTTCTGATTTTGGGTTGTATAAGATTCAGAAACTGCTGTTTCATTTTATGTTTTGATGTCATTAGTAAGCGTCATACACTGTGGAACGAAGTGTTGGTAACTTACATGGGAATAAAGGATATAGAAACTTGAAAGACAGAAAATGTGCTTCAAAATGAATCTAGAAATGGGGTGGGAAGTTATAAGCTGAATTCATCTGGCTCATCGAAGGGTCCAGAAGCAGACACTTGTCCAGAGTAGTGAGTCCTGTTTTTCCATAACATGTAAAGAATTTACTCACCAGCAACGTGGCTCTTAGCTTTTCAAGGAGGACTTTACTCTATGGAATTAAGAAAGTTACTTTAAATTAATGATCAGTAATGTGGGTGGGATACCAAGGGTCTGTATACAAGGCACGGTTTTTCACCAGAGGCATTTTGTGTCAGTGCAAAGTGTATTGTTGTAAGTGGCCAACTGGTGTAGCAGACCTATTGTCAGTTCAGAGTGTACTGCCATAAATTGCCAGCTGATGCAGCAGGCATTATGTCACTGCAGTGTATACTGCTGTATGTGGCTACTTGGTGCAGCAAACCTATTGTGACACTTCACAGTGTGCTACCATAAATGGTGAGCTGGTGTAACAGGCATTGTGTCAGTGCAATGTGTACTGCTGTATGAGGCCAGTTGATGCAGCAAACCTGTTGTGTCAGTTCAGAATGTACTGCCGTAAATGGCGAGCTGGTGCAGCAGGCATTGTGTCAGTGCAGTGTGTACTGCTGTATGTGGCCAGTTGTTGCAGCAGACCTGTGTCAGTTCAGAGTGTACTGCAACAAATGACAAAGTGGTGCGGCAGACCTGTTGTGTTAGTTGAGAGTATACTGCCATAAATTGCCAGCTGGTATAGCACATGCCAAGATGCCAACATGAATGCCTTAGTTTGATATACTTACAACACCAGAGCATGTATTTTGCATGTGCATTATGAATAAATGAATGTAGAGATGTGGCCATAATCAGATATGATACCATTAATAAAAGCATATGGGTATTCTGATCAGTGGCAACAGGCAGGTGTAAATGTGAACATCTGAACTTGTTTGAATTACAACAAACAAAGATGATGGGGTGTTACCTAAACTCAGCCTACTTCTGGCCACTTCTGTACAAGTAAGCTATGTTAATTTGTGGAAGCTTGCTCTGCCGGTGACAGTGCTGTCAGTAGAGTTGTCAATGTTGTGATTAACAGGCTGAAAACACATTCAAGTCATCTGGGATGTTACTCTATTTTGATTAATGATTGGTATGGTATAGCATTCCAAAAGATTTGCATCTTCAGCGGGACCGCTGTGAGAAAATGCTGAATATAGGCATATGTGAGAAAGACTAACAAGATGCACACTTTTTTTCTTAATAATTTATTTCAATTAAGTTATCCTCGACATGTTTCGAACAAATAATTTTTCATCATCAAGAGGTCTGTACAAGCAGCTTACAGTATTTTACCATGCTGAAATTATATTAAAATTACACGAATTGTCTAGATGTAGGTTAATCTATACAGACAGTTCATATAATTTTAAAATAATCTATATAGATATCTATATAGATTATATTTATAACTAAACAATTAATATAATTTCAGCATGGTAAAATGCTGTAAGCTGCTTGTACAGACCTCCTGATGATGAACAATTATTTGTTCGAAACATGTCGGGGATAATTAATTGAAATAAATTATTACGAAAAAAAGTGTGCATCTTGTTGGTCTTTTTCACGTATGTGTATCACGATTTACGGTTCAGAGAACGTATAGCTGAAAATAGGGTTAGTGTGTCACAGGTTGTATGTGTCTAATATGTTATTGATGTAAAGTTTGATATGACCTAATACTAACATTCTGGGATGTGGCACAGTATGGTCTGGTACACATCAGTTCTTTTACTCTGAATATGGAAGTGGCAGGTTCTTCCAAAACATTTGTACCTCATGAACTACATGGCAACACACTTCACAAGGCTGTAGTCAGAACTTCAAGGTAGCCACTGATGGCCAGGGTTCATTTTTGTTTTAAATGCTCATTTTTGCTCCTGCTAATATTATTCATTGTATTTCATACATTTTTAAACCTATAAACTTCAAATAAAAAGTACACTCTTAAGAATGGATCCACCTACCAATCCCAAAGTTTCAAAACAGTCCACTTATTTTTATGCAGCTTAGTTTAGGATCCTGTTTAGATTTGGTCAGTTTCATTGTTGTTGTTGTTGTCTTTGGAATTAGTCATTTCAGATACAATTGGATGCACTGTTACAAAGTCTGGAGCTGAATGTATGCAGATATGTCATCCTGTTTTGTAAGCCAGCTGAACTGTGGCTGATCTGGGTGGCTGGAACAAGTTTGTATTCCTTTGTGAAATCAGTGGAAACAGACCTGTATCAAATGAGTTAGTATAATTTGGGACCAAAGGCAAACTTCAATCATTCTGCTATAATAATTTATATGTGACTTTCATGTATGGTAGTTTCATGTTTACGTCAATCTTCCCCTCAACAATTCAGTTTGTTACCTGTCAGAGGAATAAAATATGGTGACATTTCAGAATGATTAGTCACACTGTCATTTATATGCTGTTGGGTTTGATATATGATTACTTATTACTTCCTATTGGTTTGAATCCCACCGGGGGCATGGATGTTTGTCTGTTTGAGTGTTGTGCGTTGTCAGGTAGAGGTCTCTGTGACGAGCTGATCATTTGTCCAGAGGAGTCCTACCGACTGGTGCGTCGTCATGTGTGATCTAGAAAACCTCAAGAATGAGGAGGCCATGACCCGCTTTGGGTCGCAGCGCCACAGCAAAAAAAAAAAAAAAAAAAAA